>JAEAME010000024.1_pt1 | contig 247550 bp, 170 predicted proteins | sample 8958731 | NCBI WGS metagenome assembly JAEAME01 (sample SAMN16933194, study PRJNA681113) | bioreactor sludge metagenome | isolation source: anerobic bioreactor sludge (Control) | place: India:Bengaluru | collected 2018-10-24
TATATTTGGGCTATAAATTATAGAACAAATACTTTTCGCTACTTTAAATTGGTTTCTTTTTTATAAATAGTCTCGTAGCTCAGTTGGTTAGAGCACTACACTGATAATGTAGGGGTCGGCGGTTCAAGTCCGCCCGAGACTACAAAAGCCGTGAGGCTTTTTTGTTTTCATAATTGTGGATTAGCGTGTGGATTATTTCTACACGCTTTCTTTTTTTATATATAAAGGATTAATTTTCCTCGAATAGAGAAATAATACAATTAATAAGTAATAAATAATACTTCTAATCCTTTTCGAATTCCAAAAACATTGATTTAAACTCTTCAGGAATTACCATTGATGAATTATTAGAGTGGTTGAATCCTGACAGAATTGTTTGACAGATGGATTTAACATTTCCTGTTTGAGTGTCAATCAAACGTTGTAACATTTTCATGCTTTTATTCCCAAAGCTAATAATTTTTGTTTCTACGTTTATCTTGTCGCCTTGAAATATTGGTTCTAAAAAATCAATTTCAATGTGTACAATCACTACCATTATTTTACTCCAATCCACCTTGCTGCCCATTACAGCTTCAAAGTAATTTATCCTCCCAACATCAAAGTATTGAGAATGGTAGCTATTGTTAACGTGATTTAATGCATCCAAATCACTAAATCGTATTTGGATTGGCATTCTGTGTTTGTATATATGTGTTTGTTCCAATTTCTATTGTATTTTCGGCAAAATTACAATATTTTGATTTGTTTTTGTAATTTTGTCATCATTTAAAGTTGATTTATGAGTTCTGTTTTAGTTAAAGATGATGATTTTTATATGAATGAGGCACTAAAGGAAGCCAAATTTGCAATGAGTTTGGATGAGGTTCCAATTGGTGCAGTTATTGTGTGCAGAGATAGAATTGTTGCAAGGGCTCATAATCTTTCTCAACGTTTAAATGATTTCACAGCTCATGCTGAAATGCAGGCTTTCACAGCTGCTGCAAATGCTTTAGGGGGAAAATATTTGAACGATTGCACGCTATATGTTACTTTAGAGCCTTGTGTTATGTGTGCAGGTGCAAGTTATTGGACTCAAATAGGAAGGGTGGTTTATGGAGCAAAAGATGAAAAAAGAGGTTCTTCTCAATGTGGGGTAAATTTATTTCATCCTAAAACAAAAATTACATCAGGGGTTATGGAAGATGAATGTTTGGCTTTGATAAAAGAGTTTTTTAAGAAAAAAAGAGATATTTAGTTGTATGTATATTATTGATGAAGATTTAGAGAGGGTAGAGATACTTAAAAGATATAAGCATCTTATTAAATTAATTTCTTCTACTGCTTCAAGAGAAGAAAAAAGGCAGGTAAGAAGAGCTTTTACGGTTGCACTAAAGGCTCATAGTGGTGTTAGAAGAAAAACAGGAGAGCCATATATTTATCATCCTATGGAGGTTGCCAGAATTGCAGCTGAAGATTTAGGACTTGGACCAACTGCTGTTGTTTGTGCTTTGCTTCATGATGTTGTTGAGGATACTGAATATTCTTTAGAAGATATTAGAACTATATTTGATGATAGAGTTGCTCAAATAATTGATGGATTGACTAAAATTGAAGGAGTTTTTGATTATGCAACAAATTCCATTCAAGCAGAAAACTTCAAAAAGCTTTTAACTGCGATGGGTGATGATGTTCGTGTAATTCTTCTAAAGTTATGCGACAGACTTCATAATATGCGTACTTTAGACTCTATGAGAGAGGATAAACAATTGAAAATTGCTTCCGAAACGCAAATGCTTTATGTCCCTTTAGCTCATCGTTTGGGACTATATCAAATAAAGAGTGAATTGGAAGATTTGGCAACACGCTATATTAATCCAAAAGGTTATAAAGAAATTATCGATAAGCTTAAAGATTCAGAAGAAGAAAGAGAATCGTTTATTAAAGAGTTTGCCGCTCCAATTAAAGAAGCTTTAACAAATAATGGTTATAAATTTGTTTGTTCTGCAAGAGTCAAATCCATAACTTCTATTTTGGGAAAGATAGAAAATAAAGGGGTTCAGTTCAATGAAATCTATGATATTTTTGCAATAAGAGTTGTAATTGACGTTCCAATTGAAGTAGAGAAAGTATCTTGTTTTTCTGTATATTCAATAATTAACTCAATTTATCAAGAACAAAAACACGATAGACTTAGAGATTGGATTTCAAAACCTAAGAGCAATGGATATGAAGCATTACACTTCACTGTCCAGGCAAATAATGGACGCTGGGTTGAAATTCAAATTAGAAGTCAAAGGATGGATGACATTGCGGAAAAGGGACTTGCCGCTCATTACAAATACAAAGAAGTTAAAGAAGGAGAGTTGGATGAGAATTTGGATAACTGGTTAGAGAAAGTAAGAGAATTATTAGATAATCAATCTGCAAACGCAATAGATTTTGTTAATGACTTTACTCTTAATTTAGTTACAGACGAAATAACAACCTTCACTCCAAAAGGGAAACCGATAATTCTTCCAAAAGGAGCAACAGTTTTAGATTTTGCATTTAATGTTCATACTCAGCTTGGAATAAATTGTATGGGAGCAAAAGTAAACTATAAGGTTGTTACTCTTGACCATCGTCTTAAGCCTTCAGATCAAGTAGAAATTATTACTTCAAATATTTCATATCCTAAAGAAGAATACCTGTCATTTGTAAAAACATCCAAAGCAATACAAGGGATAAAGAATTATTTAAGAGATTATAGAAGAGGATTTACTGATGAAGGGACTAAAAAGCTTCAAACAATTTTTTTAGAAATAGAAATTGAATATAATCAGGAGAACATTGATAAGCTTTCAAAGTATGTGGGAATTCCTCAAAACATAGATTTATTCTACAAAGTTGCAAAGAATGAAATAACAGAGGAAGACATAAGGCATTGTTTTGATAAAAAGAAATCAAAGAAGTCAACTTGGATGTTCTTGAAAAATCCTTTTGCTCCCAAAAGAGATAAAGAACAAGGAAAGCTTACACTTAAAGAAGAGATAGAAAGACAAATTGAAAGAAATCCTGAACAGGTTGTTATTAAACAAAATATGGAGAATATGAAATATATAACAGCTCCATGTTGCCGTCCAGTTCCAGGAGATGATATTGTTGGATTGATTAGAGAAAATTCAATTGAGGTTCATAGAACAACTTGCAACAAGGCTATTGATGAAATGAGCAAGTTTGGTCATAGAATCATTAAGGCTAAATGGAGGGAAAATGAAAAGATTACTTTCTTGGCAGGGATTAAAATTAAAGGAATAGATAGAAAGGGACTTTTGCAAGAATTGACAGGAGTTATTTCTGAAGGATGGAATATTAATATTAGAGGTTTAGTTATGGAAAGCAGTGAAGGATTGTTTGAAGGAACCATGATGGTTTATATTTACGATGCAGAACAACTAAGCCGCCTAATAAAAAATATCGAAAGCATTGACGGGATTGATAGTGTTAGAAGAATATAGAGTTAAAGCTTGAGTTTTTTTAATCCAAATTAATAATAGATAAAAGGAAACTCCACTTGTTAAAAATTAAACGGGACTTTTTTTAAAAAAGTCGGCATTTATGCAAAAAAAGTCGGTGATTAATTTTGATTAAGTAGGGATTTGTTTTTTTGTGGCTTTGATATAATAATCTTTTATTGAAAATAATTTATCTAACTATTCGTTAATCATTGTGTTTTGTCCTAATTTAGAATTATAAAATATATTAATTCATGAATCCGAATGTACTTATGAAAAAGAAATTTCTTGTTCTGCTTATGCTGCTTTTAAGTTTGTCAACATATGTAAATGCTCAAAATCAGAAATCAAAATATATTAGGATTAGTGGTTATATGTTTGATGATAAAACAAAAGAAACACTTATTGGTGCAACAATTTACGAAATGAAAAGTAAGTTGGGGACAACAACTAATAATTATGGTTTCTTTTCATTATCAATTCCAATGGGAGAGGTTGAGTTTTTTGTCTCTTATATTGGTTATGAGAAAATACTAATTAAGCAAAAACTTAATCACGACACCACATTTAATATCTATTTAAAACCTTCTTCTTCGACTCTTCAAGAAGTTGTTATTGAAGATAAGAGTAGTGCTCAGCGTTTTATTGAAGACCCAACACCAGGAAAGATTGTGATTAATCCTTCAACTGTAACATCCTTGCCATCATTAACAGGAGAAAGTGATTTACTTAAATCATTACAGCTATTGCCAGGAGTTAAAAGTGGAACAGAAGGGACAACAGGATTATATGTTAGAGGTGGAAATGTAGATCAAAATCTTTATTTGATTGATGGAATTCCAATTTATAATCCTAATCACTTAATGGGATTTATTTCAACATTTAATACCGATGCAATTAAGAATATTGAATTTTATAAAGGTTCTTTTCCTGCAAGTTATGGAGGAAAAGTTTCTTCGGTTGTTGACGTTAGAATGAAGGATGGTAATAATAAAAGAATTCAAGGAGAAGCAAGCATTGGATTAATTTCTGCTAAATTAAATCTTGAAGGACCTATAATTAAAGATAAAACAACATTTAGTATTTCTGGTAGAAGAACATATATAGATATATTAACAAAACCACTTGTAGCATATATGAATAAAACTAATGATACTGATGTTGATTTTGGATATTTCTTCAGTGATGTAAATTTGAAATTAAACCACAAATTCTCTGCAAGTAATAGATTAACTGCAAGTTTGTATTGGGGAGAAGATAAATTTACTTTTAGTTCAGAGGATGTTTACAGCAGTTCTACAGATAAAAGTACAGCAAATGTTAAGTGGGGAAATTTGATTGGAACAATAGATTGGGCATACGAAATAAATAATAGACTCTTTTCTAATCTTTCTTTTTCATACAATAGATATCGTTCAAGTATGAATTCAATATTTGAGAGCACTTATGTTGAAAATGGAAGTAATTATGATTATAACTATGAGTTTGACTTTCTTTCAGGAATTGAAGACTGGTCAATGAAAAATAACTATAATTTCTATTTGAATGGATGGAATTCATTGAATTTTGGAGTTAACTATACTTACCATACCTATTCTCCTGAAATAACTTCTGTTTTGGCAGTTGACGGAACAACTATTGATGAAAAATATAATGTGAATAACAGAATATATGGGAATGAAGTGATACTCTATTTGGAATACCAAATGAACTTTACTGAAAAGTTTTCAATAACACCAGGATTACATTATAACTTATTTAAAGTAGGCAATTCAACCTACCATTCCCTTCAGCCAAGATTTTCTTTGCGTTACTCCTTATTAAAGAATTTATCCCTAAAAGCAGGATACTCAATGATGAATCAAAATATCCATCTTCTTGCAAATGGAATTCTTTCACTTCCTACAGACTTATGGGTTCCAGTTACTGATAGAATTTCTCCAATAACTTCTCATCAAGTAAGTACAGGAGTGTTTTATCAATTGAAGGATTGGGTAAATTTGAGTTATGAAGCATACTATAAGAGATTAAATAATGTGATTGACTATAAGGATGGCGTATCGTCTTTTAATAGCAGTTCAGAAAAATGGGAGGATAAAGTTGCTCAAGGAATAGGAGAAGCTTATGGAATGGAGTTTTTGGTTCAAAGAGATAAAGGAAACACAACTGGTTGGGTTTCTTACACTCTTTCATGGGCATTTAGAGAATATTCAAATGGAGAAATTAATGCAGGAAAAAGATTTTACGATAAATTTGATTCAAGGCATCAAGTTAATATAGTGATAACTCATAAATTTAATGATAATATAGATGCAACCTTATCATGGGTTTATAATTCAGGAAATAGAGTTTCTGTTCCAATAGCATCTTATTATGATCCGTATAATGTTGAAGACCCTAATAATATCAATATAATAGAAGTATATGGAGAAAGAAATAATTATGTTATGCCTTCTTATCACAGATTAGATGCAAGTGTAAACTTTCATAAGAAGAAAAAACATGGAACAAGGACATGGAGTTTGAATATATATAATGTTTATAATAGGAAAAATGCTTTCTTAATAATGACAAGCAATGATCCAAACAAACTTACGGCTTATAGCATTATGCCAATAATCCCAACAATTTCATATACATATAAATTAAAGTAAGATGAGGACAATTAAATATATATTAGTAGTTTTAATAGTTATGTTCTCTCTTTATGGTTGCGAATATGAAATAGACTATAAAGGGGAGTTGCCAAAAGACAAATTAGTAGTTGCTTCTTTTATTGAGGCTGATAGTGTTATTTCTTTCTCATTATATAAAAGTGCTAAGCCAGGAACATATAATAGTGGTAGTATAGGTTTTGAAAAAGCAAGTAGTAGTCAAAAAGATATATCAAGTGCTTATGTTACTGATGCCAAAGCAGAGCTTTATATTGATGGAGTATTAAAACAAACCCTTCTTCAAGCATCAAACAATAATAAATATACCTTTACAGCAATTCCAAGAGATAATCAGAAAGTAGAAATAAAACTAAACTATAAAGATTATGCACAAGCAATAGGTAAGGCTAATCTTAATTTACCAATGCCAGATATTGACTCCTCTAATGTTATTTTGCAAAGAGGAACAGACCAATTTGGTAATACTTATTATAGACTTGTTGTTTATTTAGAAATTAGAGATAATGGCAATAACGAAAATTACTATCAAATTGAACCAAATATAAATTATGATGATAATTATGGTGTTAGGAAAATAACATTAAGCAGTTCAGAACTATTATGGGAGAATATTCAAGGAGTATTCCAAGAAAATACCTCTACTTTTGAATCAAATATAAATCGTTTTGGCATTATTTCAAATAAGAAGTTTAAAGGAGAAGTTTATAAAGTAAAATTTGCTTTGGAGATTTATGATAATACTTTCTCAGTTGAAAAAGCAAATGGTAGAATATATGGAGATATAAGAGTTTCTTCAATTGAAAAACAAGCCTACAATTATCTTTTTACTTTAAATAGATATTATAATTCTTCATATATGAATGAACCGGTAATTATTTTGGATGGTATAGAAAATGCATATGGATTTATTGGAGGGAAGAAAACAAAGAAGGTGAAAAATGTTAATTTGGTGTTTTAAATTTTGAGATTATGATAAAACGTTATTTATTAGTTTTTCTTTTTTGTGGAACAAGTATATTCCTTTTTGCTCAAGTAAAACCTGAAATTGATTGGGTAAGGGTTGAAGGAGGAAGTTTTATGATGGGATGTGAAGAGAGTGATAAAGAATGTTATCCCGATGAACAGCCAAAACATAAGGTAAATATTTCTACTTTTGAGATTAGTAGATATGAAGTAACTGTTGGAGAGTACAAAATGTTTTGCAAGGCAACCAAAAGAAGTATGCCAAGTCCACCTCCTTATGGTTTTATAGATTCTCATCCAATAGTATATATTACATGGCAAGATGCTATGGACTACGCAAAATGGATTGGAGGAAGACTTCCTACAGAGGCAGAATGGGAGTTCGCAGCAAAAGGAGGAATAAATAGCAAAGGATACACTTATTCAGGAAGTAATAATTATGACGAAGTAGGATGGTGCTACGAAAATTCTTCAAATCAAACTCATCCAATTGGTCAAAAACTTCCTAACGAATTAGGCATTTATGATATGAGTGGAAATGCTTGGGAATGGGTAGGAGATAACTATGAAATATTCTACTATAAAACAAGTCCATCCATAAATCCTAAAGGTCCCATGAAAGGCTTAGGAAAAGTTAATCGTGGAGGATGCTTTAGCTTCGATTTCAATTTAATGCGAACTTCTCACCGAAGAGGCTCAGGTGAAAATACTGCTGGTTTTGGAACAGGATTTAGAGTAGCAAGAGATATTAAATAACTACTCTTGCTTCATATTGTGAAAAACATTCACAACATCATCATCTTCCTCAATCTTATCTATTAACTTTTCAACTGCTGCTTGTTCTTCAGCATTTAAAGATTTCATATCGTTTGGAATTCTATCAAACTTAAATGTTTTGATTTCAAAAGAATTTTCTTCAAGATATTTTTGGATTGGACCGAAATTTGCAAATGGAGCATAAATATGAATTTCTCCTTCTTCCAAAAAGCAATCTTCAATACCAAAATCAATAAGTTCAAGTTCCAATTCTTCCATGTCAACACCTTCTTTTGGTAGAACAGTAAAATTACATTGACGGTCAAACAAGAAATCACACATACCTGTTGTTCCCAAAGAACCTCCAAGTTTGTTAAAATAACTTCTAACATTAGCAACTGTACGAGTTGGGTTATCGGTTGCTGTTTCAATAACTAAAGCAATACCATGAGGAGCATATCCTTCATAAACAATATCCTTATAACCTGCAGTGTCTTTTGACGTAGCACGTTTTATGGCTCTTTCAACATTATCCTTAGGCATATTTTCTGTTCTTGCCGTTTGGATAAGAAGTCTAAGCCTTGAATTAGCACTTGGATCAGGACCACCTTCTTTAACTGCCATTTCAATTTCACGTCCCAAGCGAGTAAAAACTCTTGCCATATTTCCCCAACGCTTAAATTTTCTTGCTTTGCGGAACTCAAATGCTCTTCCCATACTTATTATATTTGATTTAGATTAAAATTATCTTTAAAATGAAGTTGCAAATTTAGTATATTTACACCAAATCAAGAAAAATTAACTTTAAAAACTGTCATTTTCCCCTTGTAAAACTATGAAATAAAGAATAAATGGAGTTAAAATAGCGATATTTCCAAATTTAAACAGCGTATTTATGAACTCTAAATAAGGAGTTGATGAATGCGAAATGCCATTTCGTTGCAGCGAAATGCCATTTCGTTGCAGCGAAATGCCATTTCACCATAAACGAAATGGCATTTCATCGTAACGAAATGGCATTTCGTTTTACTAAAACAAAGATTAAGTGTTGTATAAACCTTATTCTAAATGGTATAAGCTATGTTTAATTTTAATTATATTAGAGATGTGTTTTCTTAGTCGATTTTAAATGGAGAAAAGTGTAAAACTTTAATAGATTAACCCTCTAATGACTTGTTTGACCAAGAATTAAAACGGAAATATTTATGTCTTTCACTTTAGAAAGAGTTTTAATGCATGAGTTTAGTGAAGCACCTGTTGTAACTAAATCATCTACTAATAAAATATGCTTTCCTTCAAGAATGGCAGAGTTTTTGAGTTTGAATATATTTTCTACATTAGACCACCTTTGCAATTTTGACATTGATGTTTGACTTTTGTTATTTCTAATTCTTCTTATACAGTTTGTCTTCATTTCTATTGAGAAATATTTACTTACAGTTTTTGCAATAACTTCAGATTGATTAAAGCCTCTTTTTAATGTTCTAATCCAATGTAAAGGAAGGGGAATAATATAGTCGATTTCATTTATCCATGCTTTCTCTTTTAATTCATTGCATAGGATTTTAGTTAGATATTTACCAATAATTATATCTTCTCTATACTTAAAGCTGTGAATTAAATTACTTGCTAAGCATTCTTTATTGTAGTTTAGTAGTGAAACTGCATTTTTAACTGGAAAATATATTGAAACTCTATTGCTTAAGTCATTGTTTGAATCGTAAATACTATAACTTCTATTAAGTTCTACAAAACATTTGGAACATAAAACCTTTTCATAATTAACCATAATATCGTGGCAGCCATAACAATAATGCGGAAATATAGTTTCAGTAATAATAGAAAAAATGTTAATCATAGTGATAGATAAATTAATAGAATTATCTTTGCAAATATAAATAAAATAGATGAGAAAACTTACAATTGGTAATTTAGTTGCAAATTACCCAATTATCCAAGGCGGAATGGGAGTAGGAGTGTCACTGTCTGGATTGGCTGCAGCCGTTGCTAATGAAGGGGGTGTGGGAGTTATTTCCGCTGCTGGCTTAGGCCTTTACTACATGCAAGAAGCCAATAATTATATAGATGCTTGTATCTATGGACTTAAACAAGAAATCCAAAAAGCAAAAGATAAAACTAAGGGAATAGTTGGAGTGAATATTATGGTTGCTCTAAATAATTTTTCCGATATGGTTAAAACTGCAGTAAAAGAGAAGGCTGATGTAATATTTGCTGGAGCAGGAATGCCATTAGATTTACCAAAATATTTGGATGAAGATTCACAGACTAAATTAGTGCCTATTGTTTCTTCTGCAAGAGCTACAAAAATCTTGTGCGAGAAATGGACTTCAAATTATAATTATGTTCCTGATGCAATTGTTGTAGAGGGACCAATGGCAGGTGGGCACTTAGGTTATAAGATAGAAGATTTAGAAAGTAAAGAATATCAATTAGAGATAAACTTACCAAAAATTATTCAAGAGGCATCTCGTTTTGAACAGAAATTTGGAAAGAAAATTCCTGTTATTGCAGCAGGAGGAATTTATACAGGAGAAGATATTTATAAGATAATGCAGCTTGGAGCTTCTGGAGTTCAGATGGGGACACGTTTTGTTACAACTTATGAATGTGATGCTTCCGATGAATTTAAGCAATCCTATATTAATGCCAGTAAAGAAGATATAGTAATTATTAAAAGCCCTGTTGGAATGCCAGGAAGAGCGATTAATAATTCATTCCTTCAAAGTGTTTTAAGGGGAGAAACGCATCCAAAGAACTGTCCATTCCATTGCATAAAGACATGTAATATTGAAACAAGTCCATATTGTATAATGAGGGCGCTATTAAATGCCTACAAAGGGAATGTAGATAAAGGTTTTTGCTTTGCTGGAGTTAATGCTTATAGGGCTACAGAAATTATTTCAGTTCATGATATGTTTTTGAAATTAATCTCTGAATATGATTATTATGATTCTCAAACTGAAAATAGATTAAATTGAAATTCAGTCTATAATAATATAAAAGTTTAGTGCTGTTTTTTTTGTATCTCCTTTAATTGTTAGGTAGAAAACTTATTCTTAACTTTGCAAAATAATTTTTGGGACTACAAAATCGGAATAAAAAAGGATGAAAACTAAACATATCTTTCAAATATTTATATTATTTCTTATAGCTTCTTTCTCTCTTCAAGCACAAAATACTTGTCCAAGAGGACTTGTGAATTGTGAAGGTCAGTGCGGTCGTTTTGTTGATGAAAATGGCAATGGTATTTGTGATCCTTCAGAATTTAAACCTGTAGAAACTCAAACCAATGTTCAAAATGTTATAAAGATTAAAAAGAAGAATGGAGATGGCAGTGTTGAAACCATTAATTTGAATGATACTAACTCTTTTGTAGAAGATTCGATTAATGAGGACGATATTGTTGTTGAGGCAGAGGTTGCAGAGATAATTACTCATAAATCTAATAAAGAAAAGTCTCTTCCTCAAACTGAAGAGGAAACTGTTAAGAAAGCAAAACCATATAGATTATTAGGAATAAGTGCCATTACATTAGTTTGTTATTTATTTACTATGCTTTTGGTTAGGTTCAAAGTTATCAGAAAAATTATTCATAGAAAGATTTGGAACTCTATACTTTTATTAACCTTCTTAATGTCTTGTCTCTTAGGCTTACTCTTAGTAATTCAACTAAACTACAACTTATTTCAATCGATTTACCTAACCAATCTTAAGCTTCATGTTGAATTTGGAATAGCAATGACTCTAATCTCTTTAATTCATATACTTTGGCATTTGCCTTATTTCTTAAAGCTATTTCGCAATAAAAAGGTTAATTCATAACCAAATTGTAAATGAATAAGCGAATATTAAGCTTAGCTCTACCAAACATTATAACCAATATAACTGTCCCTCTTTTGGGTATGGTTGATACTTCTATTGTTGGTCATTTAGACACTGAAGGAAGTACAATTGACTATATTGGAGCTATTTCTGTTGGAACAATGATATTTAATTTCATTTATTGGAACTTCGGATTTCTGAGAATGGGGACCAGTGGTTTTACTGCTCAGTCGTATGGGGCAAGAGATTTAAAGGAGTCAATGAATATATTAACAAGGGCTTTATTTATTGCTCTTCTGATATCTTTTAGTCTTATCATTCTTCAATATCCAATATCTTTACTGACAAGAAGCTTTATTGAGAACAAAAATGGAGTGCTGGATTTGGGTCTAAGATACTTTTTTATATTGATTTGGGCGGCTCCTGCAACTCTGGGAATGTATGCTTTAAAGGGTTGGTTGATAGGTATGCAGGATTCAAAAACGCCAATGTATATTGCAATAATGATTAATTTAGTTAACATATTCTTTAGTCTTTTGTTTGTGATAAAGTTTAAAATGAAGATTGAAGGCGTGGCTTATGGAACTCTAATTGCTCAATATTCTGGACTAATAACTACCATTGTGTTTTGGCAAATTAAGTATGGCAAGCTAAAGAAATACTTCAACTTAAAAGAAAGTATCAATTGGCACAAGATGAAGTTATTCTTTAAGGTAAACTCAGATATCTTTCTTCGAACTTGCTGCTTGATTCTTGTAACAACCTATTTTACCATTGCTTCTTCAAAAATGGAGTATCCAATTTTGGCAGTAAATGCTTTGCTTATGCAACTCTTCACGCTCTTTTCCTACTTTATGGATGGTTTTGCTTATGCTTCTGAAAGCCTTTGTGGGAAATATTATGGTGCTAAAGATGGCAAAAACTTAAGAAAGAGTATTAAATACATATTGAGTTGGGGATTAGGAATAAGTTTGGTTTTTATGGTTTTGTATTTCTTCTTTGGAGAAAACCTACTGAGACTATTAACTGATAAAGAACATATTATTATGGCAGCAAAAGACTATATGGGTTGGGTTTTGCTTATCCCATTAACAGGTTTTGTCGCTTTTCTTTATGATGGTATTCTTATTGGAATGACAAAGTCAGCCATAATGAGAAATGCAATCTTTATTGCTACAGCTCTTTTCTTTATTCTTTTCTTCACTCTTAATCCTTTCTTTTCCAATTCAGCTCTTTGGATAGCATTTATAACTTATCTATTGGGAAGAAGTGTGTTTATGGCAGTGTTTTCACGTAATCTAATTTTCAAAAAATAAATTATGAAAGTAGTACATATTGAATTTAAAGATCAAAATCAAATGGATAAAGCTAAACAAATTCGTGTTAAGGTTTTTGTCCAGGAACAAAACGTGCCTTTTGAAGAAGACTGGGATGAGGAGTTTTCTGAAAATTATTTAATCCTGAATGATGAAGAACAGGCAATAGGTACTATGCGTTGGAGAGATTTGGGAGAGAAAATAAAGTTGGAAAGAGTGGCTGTCTTGGAAGAATATAGGAATAATGGTTATGGAGAAAAGCTTGTTAGAGAAGTTATTAAAGACATAAAATCAAAAACCAATAAGCCAATAACCCTTCATTCTCAACTCAAAGCAATTCCTTTATATGAAAGAATAGGCTTTAAACAATATGGAGAACTTTTCTACGAAGCCGATATTCCTCATTATGCAATGCAGTTGGAAGACTAAACTCCAGCTCCAATTCTTGATTATAAAACATCCTTTTCTAAGATAGTAGGGTAACAAATCAGCGATATTGAGGTAGTGAATCGGCGATATGGTTATAACAAATCGGCGATATAGCAAAAGCATATTGCCTAATATGGGGGTACCATATTGGGTAATATGGTGGGGTGCATATTGGGCAATATGCCCTATGCGAATTGGGCGATTCACTTTTGCCATATCGCCGATTCTGTTAGGGGATATCGCCTATAATGGTATAATGGATTGGTAATATGGAGTATACGTATATCTATTCTTGGGATAGTGGAAGTTTGTTTTCAGTGTGTTTTTCCTCTTTCTCTTTATTGGGTTTTATTTGATGAATAAGGATTTCCAAAAAGAAAAATACTATTAAAAACAATGCTATCATTATATCTCCTAGGCTTATGACCTTTAATCCAACAAAGAGTAATGGGATGATTATAAGGAAGATTTGTGTGATGAAAAATAAATAATAGCCTGTTGTAAATCCTCTAAACATAATAACTAAACTGCTTACTAGGAATATGCTTAACAATGATTTCAGGATAAAATATGCTCTACTTATGGAAAGAATATCTAAAATTGAATTGCGATAGAAATAAAGATAGGAAGGAAGGTTTGAGCTTTGAATCATCTCTTGTGAAGCGTGATTGAAGATACCAAAAAATCCATTTAGTAATGCTGAAAAACTAAATGATATTATGCAAATCAGCAACATAATTCGCATAAGTATTGTAGGTCGATAACCTTTTTCTAATTGTTTAAATTTCAATTTAACTGTCATAAGTTTGTGTTTTTTATTAAAGCTATTCAACCGTTACTTCATCTGCAAAACAATGTGCTTTATAACCATATCCACTATGTCCTTCAGGGCAGGTCTTAATTGACTTTGCTTCAATTCTAATATACCTAACATCATCAAATATTGTAGTTATATATTTAGGCACGTTCTCACATTTTGTTCTCCCAATTTCTTTTTGTACTTCTGAATTATATGTATAAATGCTGTTTTCGTTTGGTTTAATATCTTTTGTTTCTATTGTTTTAATCTTCTCCCATTCTTTCCCATCTTTTGAAATAAAGAAAGAAACTTCAATTGGTGCAAATATCCAAGAACCTTTTTCATCTAAGAAATTTATAGAGATATTACGCACTTGAGTTTTCTCTTTTAAATCCAATTCCATAATATAATCTTCTCCCAATGTTCCAACCCAACGGTCATAACTTTGTCTTTTGCCAAAAAGTCCATCAGTTAGAGTGAAAGATGAGTTTCCTGAATAAGCAGGATTGATATTTTGCATTTTATATTCTTTTCCAGTGGCTTTGTTGAGAGTATATTTTTGTGAGAAAAGAGGAGAAGAAAGAGGTGAAGAATTATTATTCCTTTCGCTCTTGCTTATTGCTTTTGCTTTTAGTGTTGTATTTTCTTTTATTATAATTGGCTTAGAATATTTAAGAGAATTAATTGTTGGCTCTTCATTATTGGTAGTGTAGTAAATGTTTGAACCAGTCATAGGAGAGGATAAATTAACTTCTACTTGTCTTTTATTAGCGTTCCAATTAGTTGATGCTTGAATTGAATAATGTGAAGTTGCATAATTATAACCTAAATAGTCGTATCTTCCAATTTGTCTTTCAAGTCTTTTAAGAAAGTCTTCATAGTTTTTGCTTTCTTTGGGAGTCCAAGCAATTTCGCTTAAAGCAGCAATTCTTGGAATATCCATATATTGAACTTTCTTAAAGTCTGAAATATATTCAGTCCAAGTGTTAGCTTGAACTCCAATAATATGTTTGGCTTGAGCTTCGTTCAATTCTTTTGGCACTGGTTCATAATCATAAACCTTCTTTAAAGGTACAAACCCTCCAATACTTAAGGGTTCAACCTCAGCTGAGCCTTGATAATAATTGAAATATAGAAATGCAGTAGGTGACATAATTGCATCATGACCTTGTTTTGCAGCAGCAACACCCCCAGATTCACCTTGCCAAGACATAATTGTTGCCTTTCCTTTTAATCCTCCTTCCAAAATTTCATCCCAACCAATAACTTTCTTTCCCTTAGCTTCCAAATATTTTTCAATTCTATTCATAAAATAAGACTGCAGTTCATATTCGTCTTTCAGATTGTTTGTCTTAATTGTATTTTGACAAATCGAACATTCTTTCCAACTCTTCTTTGGGCACTCATCACCACCAATATGTATATATTCTGAAGGAAAAAGCTCCACAATCTCATCTAAAACATTTTGAAGGAAAGTAAATGTTTCTTCTTTAGTACAGAATACATCCTCGAAAACTCCCCAAGTTGTTGCAGCTTCATATTTTTCTCCCTTACAACCAAGCTCAGGATAGGCAGAAAGTGCAGCAAGAGCATGACCAGGAATTTCTATTTCAGGGATAATATTAATATATCTTTGTTTAGCATATTCCACAATCTCTTTAATATCTTCTTGAGTATAATAGCCTACATATTCTTTACCATCATACTTTATAGGATTGTCTGAATAATGGCCAATTAGAGTTTCTTTTCTTTTTGAAGCTATAGTTTGAAGCTTAGGATACTTCTTTATTTCTACTCTCCAACCTTGGTCATCAGTTAAGTGCCAATGAAAAGTGTTTAATTTATGAAAAGCCAATAAATCAATATATTGTTTAACCTCTTCTTTAGAAAAGAAATGTCGAGCACAATCCAAATGTTTCCCCCTGTATGCAAAACGTGGATAATCAATAATTCTACCAGTAGAAATTTCTTTATTAAATGATTCTTTCGCACTGATATTATCATTTGACCAGGAAGACATAATCATTTGAATTATTGTCTGGCATCCATAAAAGAATCCTGCATTTTCATTTGCAAATAGAATAATCCTGTCATTCATAATATCTATTTGATATCCTTCTTTTCCAAGAATTTTGTCGCTTGATAGAACAAATATTATTGAGTTGGCTATATTATATTTTGGATTATCCTTCTTGGGAAGAATAGGTTTAATGGAAGGGTTAAAAGCTTGTAATTGTGAGTGAAGGTATTCGGCAACAGAATATTCTTTGCTGTCGATATTGCAAATTATTTTTGTATTGTTGTTAATTAAAAATTTAGAAGAATTGTCCAATTTAACACTTACCGGTTGTGGAATAATATCAATACTATTTTGTCCAAAACAAATTGTGGATAATATTAATAGTAAAAGTGATAGGACTTGAATTTTGATTTTCATAGATAAGGATTAATGAATTAATATCTGCAAAAATAAGAAAATAAGTTTTAATAAGTGTTTGGTACTCATATTTTATTAAATTTGCAATCTAATTAAAGAAAAATTTTTAATGAAAAAAGCATTCTGTCTTTTTGCTATCTCTTTGTTATTAATATCTATTCACTCTTATGCTTTAAATGAAGCATATATAAATATAGATACATGCATAGTAAATATTTTACCAAGCGATACAATAGTTTATACTAATTCTCCTATTCAAATCCAATTAAATATTTCTCCAGAAGCAGACACTTGTCATTGGAGCCCTTCAACAGATTTAAGCAATGACACAATCCCAAATCCAATTGCAACAGTAAATAATACAACTCAATACATTGTAGAATCATATTATTTGATTGACTCTAATTTGGTTTATAATGGGGATTTTGAATTAGGAAATACAGGTTTTTTAACACAATATCATAATTGGACATCTGGAGGATTTGTCTTTGGAAATTATATAATTACAACTAATGCTAATACAGTTAGTGGAGGATTTACACCATGCAATAATGGTGGAAAGTATATGGTTTTGGATGGTATAGGAACTCCAAATTTATATTTCTTTCAATCTACAGTAAATGTAGAACCAAATACATTATATGAATTTTCAGTACAATCAGTATTTTTAGCTTTTTCAGAATTAAGCTCTTCATACTATCCAAGATTGAAATATTATATTAATAATGAGCAATTAGGGGGAGTGGATGTAATTTCAAATTATAATTGTAATTGGCATACATTCAAATATAAATGGTATAGTGGGACTAATACAACAGCAACTTTTAAAGTTGTAGATGATAATACAGATGGAAGTGGTAATGACTTTGCAGTAGATAATATTTTATTAAAGAAATTTTGCAAAGCCACAGATACTATAAATATAATCTTTGCACCACAAACAATCATAGACACAATAGATATAACAATATGTGAAAATGAATTGCCATATCATTATCATGACAGTACATTTACTCAATCAGGAACATATTTGTATAATTTTTCAACAAATAATATTATAGATAGTACATATCTAATACACCTATACGTATTAGAACCTTACATTAATACAATCAATGCCACTATATGTGAAGGTGAAACCTATACAGAAAACGGATTTAATCAAAGCACCCAAGGGATATATACACAAGAACTACAATCAATCAATGGATGCGATAGCACCATAATATTAGATTTAGAAGTAAAACAAGCATATAATACTACAATAAATGCTTCCATATGTGAAGGAGATACTTATGATCAAAATGGATTTTATGAAAGCAATGCAGGCAGTTATACTCATACTTATAATTCTTATAATGGATGTGACAGTACAATAACACTTCAACTACAAGTAAATAATGCAAGAGACACAGTCATATACGATACTATATACTCAGGCACAGCATACAATAACTTTGGCTTTTATAGAACTGAAGAAGGCACCTATTTCAATACATATCAAATAGGCGAAGGCTGCCCGATGAATATAATACTTTACTTAACTGTTAAAGAAGTTCCACAAGTCAACGTATGGCTACCCAATGCCATAACACCATATGATGTAGTAAATACAGAATTTGGATATTATACTGAACTGCAATACTTGGAAAGTGTAAAATTTGAAGTATATAACAGATGGGGAAATAGAATCTTTGAGTCTGTCAAGATAGGAGAATATTGGGACGGAACCTATAAAGGCAAAGAATGTCAAAGAGGCTTATATGCATGGAAGCTCAAATACAAAACAATCTTTGAAGATAAATATTACGAAAAATCAGGAAATGTACATTTGATTTGGTAAAATGAGAAAGATTAGATTATTTTTTGCCTTAATATTATGTATATCCATAAAATCTTATGGACTAAATAATCTATTACTACAAGATGACACATGTAGTGTTAATATCCTACAAGATGACACAATAATAACATCAAATACAACAATTCAAATACAATTAAATGCAAGTTCAGGAGCAGAATCATACCAATGGACACCTTCAACTGGATTAAACAACTATACAATATCTAATCCAATTGCAACAGTAAATAACACAACACAATATATAGTTGAAGCATCTTATTTAGACACAAATTTAATTTATAATGGGAACTTTGAATTAGGCAATGTTGGATTTACAACACAGTATGATTATGCAACTATAGGTCCAACAACTAGAGAATTATATAGCATTAACACCAATGCATCTTTTTTTGAGAGTGCTTTTTGTCCTTGTGTACGTGATGGGAATTATATTTTTTTTGATGGTTCAATTAATCCCAATACAATAGTTTATCAGTCACAAGTGAATATATTACCTAATACAGATTATGTATTTTCTTTAGAACTTTCAACAATAAATGTCCCTCCAAATCCATTAAATAGTTTAGCAGATCTCCAAATTTCAATAAATAATGCTATTGTTCAATCTCATTTTAGACCGACAATACCATGCTGCACATGGAATAGTATTGATGTTACATGGAATAGTCAAAATAGTTCAATAGCAACAATAACAATAATTAATCTTAATTTAGAGCCTTATGGTAATGATTTTGGAATTGATAATATATCTTTAAGAAAAATATGCAAAGCCACAGATACTATAAATATAATTTTTGCACCACAAACAATCATAGATACAATAGATATAACAATATGTGAAAATGAATTGCCATATAATTATTATGACAGTGTTTTTACTCAATCAGGAACATATTTGTATTATTTTTCAACAAATAATAATATAGATAGTACATATCTAATACAACTATACGTACTAGAACCTTACATTAATACAATCAATGCCACTATATGTGAAGGAGAAACCTATACAGAAAACGGATTTAATCAAAGCACCCAAGGGATATATACACAAGAACTACAATCAATCAATGGATGCGATAGCACCATAATATTAGATTTAGAAGTAAAACAAGCATATAATACTACAATAAATGCTTCCATATGTGAAGGAGATACTTATGATCAAAATGGATTTTATGAAAGCAATGCAGGCAGTTATACTCATACTTATAATTCTTATAATGGATGTGACAGTACAATAACACTTCAACTACAAGTAAATAATGCAAGAGACACAGTCATATACGATACTATATACTCAGGCACAGCATACAATAACTTTGGCTTTTATAGAACTGAAGAAGGCACCTATTTCAATACATATCAAATAGGACAAGGCTGCCCGATGAATATAACACTTTACTTAACTGTTAAAGAAGTTCCACAAGTCAACGTATGGCTACCCAATACCATAACACCATATGATGTAGTAAATACAGAATTTGGGTATTATACAGAACTTCAATACTTAGAAAGTGTAAAATTTGAAGTATATAACCGTTGGGGCAATAGAATATTTGAATCAACAAAGATAGGAGAATATTGGGATGGGACATATAAAGGCAAAGAATGCAAAAGAGGATTATATGTATGGAAACTCAAATACAAAACAATCTTTGAAGATAAATACTATCAAAAGTCAGGAAATGTACATTTGATTTGGTAAAATGAAAAAAATTAGATTGATATTTATAGTAATATTATTAATGACCATAAAATCTTATGGCCTAAATAATATATTTGTAAATATTGATTCATGTGCAGTAAATATAATTCCAAATGACACAACAATATATTCAAATAATCCAGTTCAAATCCAGTTAAACATTACACCAGAAGCAGATTCAGTTAAATGGACTCCTTCAATAGGATTAAATAATAATGCAATATCTAATCCAATAGCTACTATAAATAATTCGACACAATATATTGTTGAAGCATATTATTATGACACAAATTTAGTCTATAATGGTGACTTTGAATTGGGAAATGTTGGATTTACTACAGATTTACTATTAACATCACAATCTTCATCTCCATATGGAACATATATTATTGCAAACGATGCACATACATTATACTGGGGCTTCACTAGTTGTACACATAATGGAGGATTGTTTATGAGTGCAGATGGCGCTCCAAATCTTTTAACAACTTATGAAAGTCAAGTTAATGTTGAACCCAACACTGATTATATTTTTTCAGTAGAATTTGCTAATATAAATGAATCGCCATATTTTGTGGATAGCTGGCGTTCAATATTCCAACTTAAAATTAATGGAGTATCCTTGGGAAGTCAAATTATTAATACTTCTGATTTTTGTATTTGGAATAGATATTATAGGATTTGGAATAGTGGAAATAATACTACTGCAACAGTTAATATAACGAATTTAAATATTTCACCTGATGGTAATGATTTTGCACTTGATAATGTTTCATTAAGAAAGATTTGTAAAGCCACAGATACTATAAATATAATTTTTGCACCACAAACAATCATAGACACAATAGATATAACAATATGTGAAAATGATTTGCCATATAATTATAATGACAGTACCTTTACTCAATCAGGAACATATTTTTATAATTTTTCAATAAATAATATTATTGATAGTACATATCTAATACACCTATACGTACTGGAACCTTACATTAATACAATCAATGCCACCATATGTGAAGGAGAAACATATGCAGAAAACGGATTTAATCAAAACACAACAGGACTATATACACAAGAACTACAATCAATCAATGGATGTGATAGTACAATAATATTAGACTTGGAAGTAAAACAAGCATATAATACTACAATAAATGCTTCCATATGTGAAGGAGACACTTATAATCAAAATGGTTTTAATGAAAACACAACAGGCAGTTATACCAATACTTACAACTCTTATAATGGATGTGACAGTACAATAACACTTCAACTACAAGTAAATAATACAAGAGATACAGTCATATACGATACTATATACTCAGGTACAGCATACACCAACTTTGGCTTTTACAGAACAGAAGAAGGAACCTATTTCAATACATATCAAATAGGACAAGGCTGCCCGATGAATATTACACTTTACTTAACTGTTAAAGAAGTTCCACAAGTCAACGTATGGCTACCAAATACTATAACACCATATGATGTAGTAAATACTGAATTTGGATATTATACTGAACTGCAATACTTGGAAAGTGTAAAATTTGAAGTATATAACAGATGGGGAAATAGAATCTTTGAGTCTGTCAAGATAGGAGAATATTGGGACGGAACCTATAAAGGCAAAGAATGTCAAAGAGGCTTATATGCATGGAAGCTCAAATACAAAACAATCTTTGAAGATAAATATTATGAAAAATCAGGCAATGTACATTTAATTTGGTGAGATGAAAAAATTTAGTTTACTTTTAATTTTTATATTATGCATATTCATAAAGTCTTATGGACTAAATAATCTATTAATAAATATTGACACATGTTCTGTAAATATAATCCCAAATGATACAATAATTTTTTCTAATGATACTGTTCAAATACAACTAAATATCTCTACATATCCTGATTCTTGTAAATGGACGCCTTCAACAGGATTAAATAATAATTTAATTCCAAACCCAATTGCAACCATAAATAATTCTACACAATATACTGTAGAAGCCTATTATTTGATGGACTCTAATTTAATATATAATGGAGATTTTGAATTAGGAAATACTGGTTTTTCAACTCAATATACTAATTGGACATCAGATGGATTTGTTTTTGGAAATTATACAATAACAAATAATGCAAATAATGTAAGTGGTGGTTTTACTCCTTGTAATAATGGAGGGAATTATATGGTTTTAGATGGCATAGGAACTACAGATTATTATTTTTTTCAATCAACTGTGAATATAGAACCCAATACCTTATATGAATTTTCAGTACAATCAGTTTTTTTAGCCTTCTCAGAATTAAGCTCTTCATACTATCCAAGATTAAAATATTATATTAATAATCAACAATTAGGAGGGATAGATGTAATTTCAAATTATAACTGTAATTGGCATACATTCAAATATAAATGGTATAGTGGAAATAATACAACAGCAACTGTAAAAGTAGTAGATGATAATACAGATGGAAGTGGAAATGATTTTGCAGTAGATAATATATTATTAAAGAAGATTTGCAAAGCTACTGATAATATTAATATTATCTATGCAAATTTTACAGACACATTAAACTTTACAATTTGTGAAAATGAGTTGCCTTTTGTTTTTTTAGATAGTTTCTTTACACAATCAGGAACTTATTTATATGATATTTCAACAAATAATAATGTAGATAGTACGTGTAAAATAAATCTAAATGTTATTGAAACTTATACTGATACAATCCATGCAACAATATGTGAAGGTGAAATTTATTCAGAAAATGGATTTAATCAAGACTCTACAGGAATTTATACACATGTATTTCAGTCAATCAATGGATGCGATAGTACTATTATATTAAACTTATTTGTTAAACAAACATTTGATACAATAATTCAAGCAACAATATGCGAAGGAGATATATATACTGATGATGGATTTAATCAAGATTCGACAGGAATTTATACACATGTATTTCCTTCAATCAATGGATGCGATAGTACAGTTACACTTCAACTCATAGTTAATAAAATATATATTGATACAATACATGCTGATATTTATTATGGAAATGTATATAATAAATATGGATTTAATGAACGCGCAACGGGAGTTTATACTCATACTTTCCAGGGAGTAAATGGTTGTGACAGTATTTTATGCCTCGATTTGCAGGTTGATAGAATTTTATTTCCAAATGTTATAACTCCAAATGGTGATGATATAAATGATATATTTGAAATTCATAATTTAATTGAACAGGAAGCCTTTTTAGATAACGAACTAATTATTTATAATCGTAATGGAAAGTTAATTTACAGTTTCAAAAATATTAGGAAAAAAGAAGACTTCTGGTCTCCAGCTCAAACAAATTCACCAACAGGAACATACTATTATCGTTTCATAGGAAAACGTTCCGACAAAACAATTGATACTACGGGAATAATTGAAGTTTTGAAATAAAATTTTGAGAAAAACTTCTTCAAATCAGAATACAAAGAAATGATTTGAAGAAGTTTATTTTTGATAATTAGTCTTTTAAACTATTAATGTTTTCTCTTAATTTGCTGATTTGGTTTGTAAGTTCTTTTGGAAGATGATTCCCGAATAATTCATAGAACTTTTCAGTACGTTCAAGTTCATTTAACCATTCTTTTTTATCAATTTTCATTAGCTTTTCCATATCTTCAGAAGTTACATCCAAACCTTGAGTATTTATTGCATTTGGTTTTGGAATTTTCCCAATAGGTGAATCCATAGCTATATCTTCATTATTGCAACGATCAAATATATAAGCTAAAACTCTTGAATTTTCACCATATCCTGGCCATAGCCATTTGCCATTTTCTTTTCTGAACCAGTTAACGCAGAAAATTTTAGGTAAGTTTTCTTTTTGAGTTTTTGTTCCAATATTTATCCAATGTGCAAAATAATCTCCCATATTGTAGCCACAGAAAGGCTTCATTGCAAAAGGATCATGGCGAAGTTCTCCAACATTAAGTCCAATTACTGCAGAAGTTATTTCAGAACCTATAACAGAACCAATCATAACTCCATGATTCCAGTCTTTTGCTTCATAAACCAAAGGAATTGTTGTTTGGCGTCTTCCTCCAAACAAAATGGCTGAAATAGGAACTCCATTAGGTTCATTATAAGCTGGATCAGCTACTGGGCATTCTGAAATTGGAGTTGTAAAACGAGAATTGCTTTGTGCACATGGCTCTTTGGAAGTTTTATCATAAACCCTTCCTTTCCAATCAATAGTCCCTTCAGGACAATCATATCCAATTCCTTCCCACCAGACATCTTTGTCTGGAGTCAGACCAACATTTGTGTATAGTGTATTTCTTTGAATAGATTGATATGCATTAGGGTTTGTATCCATTGAAGTTTGAGGAACAACTCCAAAGAAACCATTTTCAGGATTAATTGCCCATAAACGACCATCTTTACCAAATTTCATCCATGCAATATCATCTCCAACTGTTTCAACCTTCCAACCTGGAATTGTAGGAATTAACATTGCAAGATTTGTCTTTCCACATGCTGAAGGGAAAGCTGCTGCAATATATTTTTTTTCTCCTTTTGGATTTGTTATCCCTAAAATTAACATATGTTCTGCCAACCATCCTTCTTCTTTACCGATAACAGAAGCAATTCTTAAAGCAAAACATTTCTTTCCTAAAAGTGCATTACCACCATATCCTGAGCCAAATGACCAAATTTCTTTTGTTTCAGGGAATTGACAAATATATTTTTCTTCAATTGGACGACAAGGCCATTTAACATCCTTTTGTCCTTCTTCCAATGGATAACCAACAGAATGAATGCAAGGAATAAATCTTCCTTTTTCTCCCAAAATATCTAAAGCAGGTTTACCCATTCTTGTCATAATTCTCATATGAACTACAACATAAGGGGAGTCAGTAAGTTGAACTCCAATATATGATTTATCAGAGCCTAAAGGTCCCATGGAGAAGGGAATCACATACATTGTTCTTCCTTTCATTGCTCCTCTGTAAACCTTTAGCATAGCTTCCTTCATAGATTCAGGGTCGTTCCAATTATTTGTTGGACCAGCATCTTCATGTTTATTGGAACAAATAAAAGTTCTGCTCTCAATTCTTGCTACGTCTGAATCATCTGTTTGAAAATAGTAGGAGTTTGGTTTTTTGTCTTCATTTAGTTTGATTGCAACTCCACTTGCAACCATACTATCTAATATGTTTTGATTTTCTTCTTCAGAACCGTCACACCAGTGAACGTTTTTGGGCTGAAAAATTTCTTTCCAATGATTTACCCAATTGATTAATTCTACATTTATAGTCATAAAAATATGTTTTTAATTAGAATAATCATGCAAAAATAGGAAACAAAACCATATAAAACAAAATAAATCTTAAAAAATTATGTTTAGAATTAATGAGTTTAAAGACTTTAAATACCTTAAGCTCCTTATTATCAAAAAAAGTCGGTGATTAAATTTAAAAAGTCACCGATTAAATTTAAAAAGTCGGCATTTAAACAAAAAAAGTCGGCATTTAAATTTGATTAAGTAGGGACTTTATTATTTATTGTCTTTTTTCAACTAAAAATAATAGAAAAACAATTGAATTTATTACCTTTGCACTTAAGATGAATAATGCAGTACTATATTTATTCCCTACTCCAATTGCTGATAATGATTTGAAGTATTCTATTCCAGAAGTAAACTTGGAACTATTAAATCAATGCGATTTTTTTATAGTAGAGGATTTGCGTTCAGCAAGAAGATTTCTCAAAAAGGCTGGTTATAAGAAAGATTTTGAGGAAGTAGAATTTTATACACTTAATGAACATACCAAGATTGAAGAGATAGAAAACTATTTAGATCCAATCTATAAAGGAAAGAATATTGGTTTAATGTCTGAAGCAGGACTCCCTTGTATTGCTGACCCAGGTCAGATGGTTGTCAGTATGGCTCAAAATAAAGGAATTAAAGTTATCCCTTTGGTTGGTGCATCTTCATTAATGATGGCACTTATGGCTTCAGGCTTTAATGGTCAGAACTTTGCCTTTGTTGGATATTTGCCAGTTGATAAAGTGCTTAGAGCAAAAAAGATTAAAGAATTGGAGACAATTGCCCTTAAAACTAATCAAACACAAATATTTATTGAAGCCCCATATAGGAATAATCAAATGTTGGAGAGTTTAATACAAAACCTCAATCCAAATACTTCCATATGTGTTGGAGTTGATATTTCAATGTCTTCAGAACAAATAATTACCAAAACTGCCAATGGCTGGAAAAAGACTAAAATTGATTTGAATAAAAGGAATACAGTTTTTCTTATCTATAGATAAAATAAGATGAATAAACCACTTGCAGCATATTTACGCCCCAATTCATTAAATGAATATATAGGTCAAAAACACTTAGTTGGAGAAGGTGCAATACTTAGAAATGCTATTGAAAGTGGAAATATCCCTTCAATGATTTTGTGGGGACCTCCAGGTGTTGGAAAAACAACTTTAGCTAATATTATAGCAAACAGACTTTTTTGTCCTTTCTATTCTCTTTCAGCAATCAATTCAGGAGTAAAAGATGTTAGGGAAGTTATAGAAAAAGCTAAACAAGGAGACAGGGCAATTCTTTTTATTGATGAAATTCATCGTTTTTCCAAAAACCAACAAGACTCTTTGCTTGGAGCCGTTGAACAGGGAATAATAACATTAATTGGAGCAACCACCGAAAACCCATCCTTTGAAGTAATTACTCCATTGCTTTCAAGATGTCAAGTCTTTATTCTTAAAAACTTAGAGAAGGAAGACTTGATGCAATTAATTGATAAAGCAATTGAATACTATAAGGAGAACGAAAATAAAGCAATTGAAGTTAAGGAAACTCGAGCTCTAATGCGAATAAGTGGAGGAGATGCACGAAAACTTTTAAATGCAATTGAAATAGTGGTAACTCAACTTGGAGAAGATACAATAATTACTAATGAAAAAGTATCTACAATTATCCAACAAAATCTTACCTCCTACGACAAAAAAGGAGAAATGCACTATGATATAATTTCTGCTTTTATTAAAAGTATTAGAGGATCTGATCCCAATGCTGCAGTTTATTGGTTGGCAAGAATGGTAAATTCAGGAGAAGATGCTTTGTTTATAGCAAGAAGAATGGTTATATTAGCATCAGAAGATATTGGAATGGCAAATCCAAATGCAATGCTTTTGTCTAATGCTTGTTTTGAAGCTGTAAACAAAATTGGATATCCAGAATGCAGAATCATACTGTCTCAAATGGCTGTTTATTTAGCAACCTCTCCAAAGAGTAATTCAACCTATATGGCAATTGAAAAAGCATTATCTATTGTTGAAAAGACAGGAGATTTACCAGTCCCACTTCATTTAAGAAATGCTCCAACCTCACTTATGAAAGAAATTGGATATTCCAAAGACTATAAATATGCTCATGACTACGAAAATAATTTTATCCCAATACAATTTATGCCAGATGGCTTAATTGGGGAGAAACTTTATGAAACAGGTAACAATCCAAAAGAAAAAGAAATACTTAAGCATTTAGGTATGATGTGGAAAGATTATTATAATTATTAGTTATGAATGGAGAATTAAGGGTGTTATTCCCTCAAATAAAAACAAAAAATACATTTGTATTTGAAACAAAGCTTTTTTCTCCCGAAGACAAGCTTATAATGGCTCCAATGCAAAATTTAACGGGTTATCTGTTTAGAAATGCCTATAATAAGCTTTTCCCAAATATTATTGATAAAGCCATAACTCCTTTTATATCCATTACACATGGGAGTAATTGTTTTAGTAAAAGGAAGTTTAGAGATGTTTTGAAAGAACATAATACTTCTAAAATGGAAATAATCCCTCAAGTTTTAGGAAATGATATTAATGCAATGATTGAAATTGCAGAAGCTCTTTTTTCTTTAGGATATAAAGAAATGAATTTAAACTTGGGTTGCCCTTTTGAAAGAACACTAAAGAAAGATAGGGGAGCTGGACTTCTCTCAGACACCAAGAGAATAGAAAATATAATAGAAGGAGTAATAAATAAAATCCCAATCAATTTATCTTTAAAACTACGTCTTGGAGTAGAAGAAAAAGATGATATTTACAGACTAATCCCAATCATTAATTACTATCCAATTAAAAACATTATTATTCATCCTCGCTTGGCAATTGATAAATATGAATCAAAGGTTAACTTAGATTGCTTTGAAGATGTAATTTCTAAAGTAAACAAAAGAGTTGTTTATAATGGAGATATATTTTCTAAAGAAGATTTCAATAATCTAAAACTGCGATTTCCAACAATAAATGATTGGATGATTGGAAGGGGCTTATTAAATAATCCGCTTTTGCCATTTGAAATCAGGTCTAATGAATATTTTCAAAAAGAAGAAGGTGTACTTGCATTGCATGCAGAGCTTTTGAAAACTGCTAAATCAGTAAATAAGATGAAAGAATATTGGAGCTATTTTTCAAAAGGCTTAAATATTGAAGAAGATAAATTATCTATTATATATACTTGTACTACATTAGAAGAATTGGATAAGGAGGTTAGAAACATAATCAGAGATATGACAAAAGTATAAGAAATTAACTTAAAAACAAATCACTATGGATATATCACCAAACAATATAATATTAGTTGCAGCGATTTTAATTTTTATTAGTATTATTGTTTCAAGGGCAAGCTCAAAGTTTGGAATACCAACCTTACTTATTTTCTTAGTTGTTGGAATGTTGTTTGGGAGTGATGGTCTTGGAGTTCAGTTCTACAATGCAGAATTGGCTCAGTTCATTGGTATGATTGCATTAAGTATCATCCTTTTCTCGGGAGGGATGGATACTAAATACAAAGAAATTAAACCAATATTAGCCCAAGGTGTAGTTCTTTCAACGCTGGGAGTATTAATAACTGCTCTACTTACAGGATTTTTTATATTTTGGGTAACAGGTTTTGAATTTACTAATATAAAACTTCCTTTGGCAACAGCACTTCTTTTAGCTTCAACAATGTCATCAACCGATTCAGCTTCTGTATTCAATATTCTCCGTTCCCAAAATATTAAACTCAAATATCATCTTCGTCCAAAATTGGAATTAGAAAGTGGAAGTAATGACCCAATGGCATATATGCTTACAATTGCACTAATACAATATATATCTTCTTCAAGCATTGGTATAGGAAATGTTATTGGAAGTTTCTTTATACAATTTTTAGTTGGGGGTGCAATAGGATTTGCAGTTGGGAAATTATCCGTTAAGCTAATAAATAAAGTACAAATTCCATATCCTTCACTTTATCCTCTTTTGTTGTTTAGCATAATTCTTTTTACTTTTGCCATAACTGACGTCTTAAAGGGGAATGGGTATTTGGCAGTTTATATTGCAGGTATAATTGTTGGTAATAATAAGATAGTATTCAAAAAGGAAATATCTTCATTTTTAGATGGACTCACAATGTTTGCTCAACTAATTATGTTCCTATCTTTAGGACTTTTAGTCAATCCAAGTGAGATGATTTATCTACTTCCAATAGGTCTTCTTATAAGTGTATTTATGATTTTGATTGCTCGTCCAGCCAGTGTTTTCTTGTGCCTCTTGCCTTTCAGAAAGGTTGATTTTCGATCAAAAACCTTTATTTCGTGGGTAGGACTTAGAGGAGCTGTGCCAATAATCTTTGCAACATATCCAGTTGTAGCTAATATTCCAAATTCCAATTATATTTTTAATATAGTATTTATTGTTACTTTAGTTTCTTTGGTTGTTCAGGGTATGACAATAAAAAGCGTTGCAAAGTTCTTGAAATTAGACCTTCCTAATAATAATAAACCAAGTGATTTTGGAGTTGAAATTCCAGAAGAGTTGAATGTTTATCTTAAGGAACTTCAATTAACAAAGTATATGCTAAAGAAAGGGAATAATCTAAATGATATGGTTCTTCCAGAAAGAACTTTAGTAATTATGATTAAGAGAGATGGTAAATTTTTAATTCCTAATGGTCAGTTGGAGTTAATTGAGAATGATATTCTTTTAATTATTTCTGAAGATGAACAAGAACGTTTGATTGATCAATATAATCATCCAATTGAGGAATAAATACAGAGAGGGATTACTTATAGACTATGCGAATCAAAGAAATCCCGCACGAAAGAAGCCTAAAGATGTTGAATAATATAAAATTAAAAGATATGAAATATTGGTATTTATTAATAGTTATTTTGCCTTTGATTTTGTTATCATGTAGCAAAAAAGACAAGCATGAAAGATCATTGAACGACACTGGACTTGATATTCAAAAATTAAGAGAAGATGTTTTGTATAGAGGTGATTTTGATGCTTATACTTCACTTCGTATAGAATGCTTTGATTATCCTCCTGGTGAACTTTTACCATACGCAATAATTATGGAAAACAAGTACAATGATTCTTCTTTTTGTATGGATATTTATCAAAGTATAGAACAAATTTATTATGATGTACATAGCGATTACATTGATGAACAGACAGCAAAAATGGCTATTGAAAATTTGGAAAAAGCAGCAAAAAAAGGTATAGATGGAGCAATTTCGCAGTTAAATTCTATACCAAAAAACAATAAAAATCTTACTTATAAAGAAAAATTTAAATATGCAATGGAAAATTAGTATTTTAGGCATAATAATGTAATATAAAAACAATAATCATTACAATCACTTTGTTAGAAATAGGCAGAATTTTATTCTACCTATTTCTTTTTTCAGAAACTAAATTATAAATAAGCATAGCGTAAATTAGTAATTTAGCTATAAGCAAACTTGGGTTTTGCTATGGGTAAAATTATGGATTAGCTATAAGTAAACCTTAGTTTAGCTATGAGTAAAGTATAGTTTAGCTATGAGCTAAGTTATAGTTTAGCTATATGCTAAGTTATAGATTAGGTATAAGCTAACTTATAGATTACCTTTCCCACACAACGGAACGTTTGATTGACCAATATAATCATCCAATAGAATAATATCATTCTTTAATAAATCAACATTTCAGGTTGTGTTTTTGCTTCAGATATAATTAATTATTTATATTTGCCTTTTCAATTTATATTTTATTTTTTATGAATAGAGAAAGTTTTATTGCGAATATTGAAGAGAGCCTAAAGAATCATTGGGATTATCCTGCTCTTTCTGACTATAAGGCTGAGCCAAAATATTATTCTTTTGTTGCAAAACAAATTGCCAAGGCTCATATATTTTTTGAAGCAAGTGGAATTAAAAAAGGAGATAAGATTGCTCTTTGTGGAAGAAATTCTGCAAATTGGGCTATAAGTTTCTTTTCCATAATTACCTATGGAGCTGTTGCAGTTCCAATTTTGCATGAGTTCAAACCAGAAGCAGTTCATCATCTCGTTAATCATTCCGAAGCAAAATTACTCTTTGTAGGTGATGTTGTTTGGGAAAGTTTGGATGAAAAGAAAATGGACGGATTAAATGGAATTATTCTTTTGACTGATTTCAGTTTGGTTTCTTCTAATTGTGCTCCTTGCAAAAGAGCATTTCATAAAATTGAAGAGAAGTTCAGAAAGAAATATCCAAAAGGATTTCGTAGAGAAAATGTTAACTATGTGCGTGAAAATATAAACGATTTAGCAATTATCAACTACACTTCTGGCACAACCTCCCTTTCAAAAGGAGTAATGTTATCTTATAAAGCCATAAACTCCAATCTAATTTTTGCAACAGAAGAATTGCCAGAAATGACTGTAGGGATGAATATAATTTCAATGCTTCCAATGGCTCACATGTATGGAATGGCTTTTGAAATTATTTTTGAATTTACGGTTGGAATGCATATCCATTTTCTAACACGTGTTCCAAGTCCAAAAATTATTGCAGAAGCATTTGAAAGTGTTAAACCAGACCTTATTATTGCAGTTCCTTTAATCATTGAAAAGATATACAAGTCAAAAATCAAACCAATGATTGATAAAACTCTAATTAAAATATTACTGAATACTCCAATTATTGACAGCATAATAAAAAATAAAATACTATCATCAATAAATACTGCATTTGGAGGTAAGTTCAATCAAATTATTATTGGAGGTGCAGCTCTTAATCAAGAAGTTGAAGCATTCTTTAAAAACTTAGGATTAAGATATACCATTGGTTATGGTATGACTGAATGTGCTCCAATTATTACTTATTCCAACTGGAAGGAATTTAAACAGGGTTCTTGTGGAAAAGTTGTCTCAAGAATGCAAATAAAGATTGATTCTGCTGACAGTGAAAATATTGTTGGAGAAATAATGGTTAAGGGAGATCATGTTATGATGGGGTATTATAAAAATCCTGAAGCAACTTCTGCTGTTCTTACTGAAGATGGATGGTTCAGTACAGGAGATTTGGGATTAATTGATAAGGATGGATATCTCTTTATTAAAGGAAGAATTAAGAATATGATTCTTGGACCAAGTGGTCAAAATATTTATCCTGAAGAAATAGAAGACAAACTAAACTCTATGGAATATGTTATGGAAAGCATTGTTATGGAACAAGAGGGAAAGTTAGTGGCTATGGTTTATTTGAATCAGGATATGTTAGACCAGGAAGGAATTGATATTGTTCACTCAAAGTCAATTATTAGAAAAATTAAGGAAGAATTAAACAAAGAACTTCCTGCCTACAGTCAAATTTCCTACATATATCTTCAAGAAGAAGAATTTGAAAAAACACCAAAACGTTCCATCAAACGTTACCTTTACACCTCAACCATTTTAAATAAGAAACCAATAGTATAAAAAGAAAACAGCTACCAAAATTCATGGTAGCTGTTTTTATTTAAATCAACTAATAAAATAGTGAAACTTTATTAGTAGTTTAGAGGTTGTATTTCAAAATAAGCTTTAGGATGTTGACATGCAGGACATTTTTCCAAAGCTTTCTTTCCAAAATGAATATAACCGCAGTTTCTGCAATACCAGAAAACTTCTTCTTCTCTTTCAAAAACTTTATTTTCTTCAATGTTTTTCAAAAGCTTTCTGTAACGATCTTCATGACCTTTTTCAGCTTTCATAACACTTTTAAATGTTGCAGCAACTTTTGGGAAACCTTCTTCTTCAGCAATGCGAGCAAACTCAGGATAAAGTTCAGTCCATTCTTCATTTTCTCCATCAGCAGCAGCTTTCAGGTTTTCTGGAGTTGTACCAATAATACCTGCAGGATACATAGCTGTTATTTCCAACATGCCTCCTTCAAGATAACGGAAGAATTGTTTGGCGTGTTGCTCTTCTTGAATAGCTGTTTCCATAAAAATAGCAGCAATTTGTTCATAACCTTCTTTCTTTGCTTCTTTTGCAAAATAGGTGTAACGATTTTTTGCTTGAGATTCTCCAGCAAAAGCTTTCAATAAATTTTGTTCTGTTTTTGTTCCTTTAATGCTCATAATTTTATTTTTTATTTATGTGGATGACCAATATTAAAAAGCAAATATATAAAAAAAACAAATATCTTCCAAATCATATTTGAGAAAATAAATTTATTCTAAATTTGCAAAATTAAAACGATATGAATATGAAAAGAATATTAATCTTAGTTATTGTAACCCTTATTACCTCCAATATACTTTTTTCGCAAAAAGTATATGACGAAACAAAAGACGGAGATAAACAACTGCTTGAAGCAATTGAAACAGCTAAAGCAAATAATAAATATGTATTTGCAATGGTTGGAGGCAACTGGTGCAAATGGTGTTTGATGTTTAATGAATTTGCCAACACCAATCAAAATGTGAAGAAAGCCTTGAATGATAATTTTGTTTTTGTTCATATCAACTATTCCAAAGCCAACGAAAACCCCAAAGCAATGAAACGTTTAGGCTATCCAGAAAGATTTGGTTTTCCTGTTTTTGTAATCCTTAACGAAAAAGGCGAAAGAGTCCACACCCAAAACTCCGCTTACCTTGAAAAAGACGAAGGATACAGCGAAAAAGAAGTAGTTTCATTCCTAAACAACTGGACTAAACAAGCGGTAACTATACCAAAGAAAAAATAAATAGTAAAATAGTGTGTGATTACAAATTATACTCTACGAAAATCTAATCGTATGGGAAAAATCCTGTAATTTTATATTCTCCTTTGATTTTTTCAATGATTAGTGAATATTCAGCAAGAAAATAAATTTCATCAACATTATATAATATCCAACCCTTAGTTGATTTGTCCAAAGTACTTACATAAAACCATTCCCTATTGCCATCAGTTTTGTCTACTTTATAATGTTCTTTCTTATTATAGTTTATGCAAAGAACATCATAACTTAATTTTCCGACAAAAGAAGATTTTTTATTTGGTCTTTTATATACAGGCACATTTTCTTTAATACATATCATAGTAAAGTATGGGTCAAAATCGTAATCTGGGTTTTTCTTATAAATTGGTTCAAAAAGTTTAGTTGAAGTTGTATAAGGAAAGCGAAAAGACATACTATCTTGAGTTGATTCAGTAACACCGCCTTCTTCAAATACACCTCCCATATCAATAATTCTTTTCATTAATCCCCAAACTAATGAACTGTCTGGTTTTTCAAGTTCCCAAGTTTCAATAAATCCTTGTTTTCCATATATACCTCCACCAAAGCTTGAAATAATATTTTCATCAAGCATATTGTATAGCTTAGAAGTGTCTTTATTCATTATGACTTCTTTTAAAATTTCAACGAATTTGTAAAGAGTAGAGTCTTTTCTGCTTTCGTCAACGGGATAAATTTTGAATTCAGTTTTTTGACCATAAGACAAGTTAGTCAATAAAATAAAAAATAATATCAAAGTATTCTTCATCATCTTCTCTATAGTGAGGAATTTCTTGCTTTGCAGGCTACAAGTTAATAAGTAATTCCTCATTATATTATTATTAGTATTTTCAATCCGATACTTATTCATAACTAACTTTTTAATTGTTTTTTAAAGTCCAAAGTTAGGGAAATATTTTTATATATTCTTAATTCTTCTCTAATATCTATTTTCCTTTATCGTACGGGATTACAAATCCCGCACGACGGGAGTTTTATTAATTCCCATATATTTTTCTCAACTCAAGATATAAATTCTTTAGAATAGGGAATAAATTTCTTTATGCTTTATTTAATTTTTGCAAGGTGGCAGGATGTTGAGTGTATCCTGCCACCTTACACTATGTATCCTGCCACCTTGCACTATGTATCCTGGCAGGTTGCAAAATTTTTACTTGATTTTGTAAGATTTTTTCCTTATCTTTGCATTTTATAATCAATCATTTGAATATTTATAAAGTGGTTATTTCAATTTTCCATTTTATTAGAGTTTGTTGATTGTACATAATAAGAGATATTGTTTAATTTAAAAATATGTAATTTTATGAGGAGGTATTACAGTGTAAGTGCTAAAAAATTTATTGACAAGGATGGTCAAGAGGTTGTAAAGTATTATCCTAATGCAGTTTCTGCTGGACATTTCAGTTCGGAAGATATGGCAAGAGATATTGCTGAAGCAACAAGTCTTTCAGAACCTGATGTTGTTGGAGCTTTGAAAGCTTTTTCAATTGTTTTGAAAAATAGATTGAAGTTGGGTTATAATATTAAGTTGGACGGAATAGGAACATTCAGTCTTTCTGTTACTGGAGAGGCATGCAATAGCGAGAAAGAATGTAAGCCTAATAAAGTTAAGGTTGGTAAAATTTCATTTAGGGCTGAGTCTAAATTGAGAAAGGAAATGGTGGGTATAAAGTTCTTCAAAACTATTAAGAAACGAAATAGGAGATAAAAAATACGTTATTCTTTTTAGCTGAATAACTATTATTTATTTTCTACCGAAATCAGCAGGTATTTCACCCCAAGCTTCTGTATTCCACTTTAAAATTTTGGTTGTGTAGGTGTTTTCCTGAAGCCATTTTTCTGCTCTTTCAATATATTGAAATAAATCTTCAGTCTTTTGGTTGCGTTCAAGTTTGGTTTTGCATTTTTTCTGCTTCACCCATTTCATTGCATTTACGCTATCGGTGTAGAGAGGAAGGTTGAGGTTGTGACGTTTGAGGTAGGAGAGTCCGTGAACTAAGCCTAAAAATTCTCCAATATTATTTGTTCCACAAGGATGGTAGTAGTGGAAGAGTTGTTTCTTGGTTTTGCTGCTTACTCCCTGATATTCCATTTTTCCAGGATTGCCACTGCATGCTGCATCGGTTGCTATGCTTTCCATAATTGGAGAGCCTGCATCGGAAATTAGGGTTTGTGATGGTGTTGAGGTTTTATTGTTTGCTTTTGCGTATAAATGTTTTTCTGCTTTTTCTTTAAAAGCAAATTCTGCTTCTATTTTATTGCTAAATGATTTGTATTGTGCTTGAGGAAATCCTTTAATCTGTTCTTGACATTCTTGCCACGATTCAAATACTCCTTTTTTATGTCCTTGCCAAACTACATAATATTTCTGTTTTGCCATTAGTCTTTTTTCTTTCTCTTAAAATTTTAGCTATCTTATAAGTGTTATATCTCCACTCTTTTTGAATGTTCTGCCAAGTCCGCACTCTATTTCCAAACGATAGAAATATACTCCTGCAAGGCAGTCTTGTCCTTTGAAGGTTCCGTCCCAACTTTGGTTTTGATCTGTTGTTGCAAACACTTCTTCTCCCCAACGATCAAAAATAATAAATTTAATTTTCTCAATATGTTCTCCACTTACTTTAATAACATCGTTTTTGCCATCGGAATTGGGAGTAAATACATTTGGAATAAATATATTGGGTTCGCCACAATTAATGACTTCCACTTTAATCCTTATGCTGTCTGTGAAATCGCATCCATTTCCATCGGTAACAAAGACTTGATAGGTTATGGATTGAAGTGGTGTTGCATATACCTTTGCATTGTTTGGATTATTCAAATATGTTGATGGAGACCACAAATAAGTTAATCCTGGATATTGAGTTACACTTAGAACAATTACTTCTCCATCGTAAATTTCTGTTTTTGATGCGTGAATTTCAAAGTCACGGAATATATCCAGGTTAACAATGGATATTGTATCTGAAGATTTACATCCATAAGTGTCGGTTGTTTGAACATAATAATCTCCAACGCAGAGGTCGGTTATTGTTTGGGTTGTGTCGCCATTACTCCATAAATAATAATAAGGGGCTGTTCCTCCTCCAACATTTGCAGTTATTTCTCCTTCGCAGGCTTCAATACAGTTAAGGTCTTTTTTTGTTAGAACAGTGATAAAATTAGCTTCATTAATTATGCTAATTGTGTCTGTGAAAGTGCAATTGTTGGCATCGGTTATTGTGAAAATATAGTCTTTAGAACAAAGATTATTTATTGAAAATTGAGTTTGACCATCTTCCCAAAGAATTGAATAAGGAGAAGTTCCTCCCAAAGGGTTAATGTTTATTTCTCCAATGCAAATTCCATTACATGGGTTATTAACCTTATTGAATGAATAAGTTAGAGTTGAAGGTGATGAAATGGTAAAAGGAAGAGTTGAATTACATCCAGAGGCTTCAGTAACTTTAACCCAATAGTTGTTTGGAGAAAGTCCAGAAATTGAGCTGACTCCAGTTTGTCCGTTACTCCACTCATAAGTGTGAGGGCTAATTCCTCCACTTATAATTGCAGTAGCCTGCCCATCATCGTTTCCAAAGCAACTTACATCATCTTTTTGAACTGTCAAACTTGTACCATTGAATCCAATCCAAACGCTGTCCAATCCAGAGCAACCGTCTTTCTCAACCCAAATGTAAACATATTGGCTTTGATTTAAATATATTATTGTTGAATTATTTGTTGTGTCAGAATTTATAAGCGAAGAGAAGTCTCTTGAAAAAGAAAACTTATAGCTGGAGTAATAGTCAGCAGGAACAGTTAAATCAATTGGACTATTGCAAGAGTTAATGGTGTCTTGAATATCAATTTCTAATTCTTTAATATAAACTCTCTGGTAAATGGTATCCCAGCATATTCCATCTGTAAGAATTAATCGGAAATCTGTTGTTTGATTAATTATAGCATAAGGATTAGATATTGTTGGGTCAGTAAGAAGTTCTGCTGGAGTCCATGAAAAGGTTAAGTTGCTCTGCGAGATTGGAGGAATGCCAATTTGAATTGCATAATTGGGGCATGTTCCAATTGAATCAATTTCTCTTGAAGTATTTCCCAAAACTAAAACAGTATGTTTCATTGTGTCAGTTGTAACACATCCATTTTCAAAGGTTGCTATTAAAGTAATTTCATATAGTCCACTTGTATTGTAGGTGTGAGATGGATTTGTGTCATTTGACATAGTTCCATCGCCAAAGTCCCAAATATAAGAAGTCCCTCTTCCAAAGTTTTGAAAGTTTATTGTTTGAGGAGCACAACCAATTGGAGGAAATCCAAAATCAGCCACAGCATAATCCTCATGAACATTAAATTTAAAAACAGCAGCATTGCAATTGTTGGAACGGTTTCGTGGACCATAAACATTTGAAGGATATGTTGGGAAACCTTGATTGCCTCCACATCCAGCACAAGCTGCTTGATAAACTGTGCTGAATTTGTCATAACGACTTGTTCCTCCATCAACATGGTCTGCAATTCCATTGGCTCCAAAGAAAGTTGCGTATTCCAATGAGGAAGCATCGGAAGCAATAGATATTATATAGAAATCTCCTCCATCAGTTATTGGCATAAAAGCATTTGAACTTGTTTGCATATTACTTGTAGTTAAATTGCCCATGCCTCCCCAGCCAGTACAGTAAATTCTTCCACAAACATCAACAGCAAAAGCTGAAGTTGAAATATTAGGTCTTCCAATTCCTGAACCAAAAACTGTACTCCATGTAAGGGTTTGAAGATTTGGAGAAAACTTTGCAATAAATTGACCACTATTAGGAATGCTATAAGCTGCATTATGAATTAAAGTCATCCCTGTAGCATTGGTAATTCCAAAAATATGAGGATTATTATATTTATCTGTTCTTACAAAATAGGAAAGGTCTTTTTTGTCAGAGCCAAAAAAAGTAGATGCAAGCATTGTTTCTCCGTTATATGAAATTAAAGAAAGAAAGCCATCGGTATTTCCTCCATTAAAAGTAGGGGAGTATGCCCAGGAACTTGTAGGGAAATTATGAGAAACAGTTCCTCCAGCAACATAAAGTTTATAATCATCGTCAGTATCTATTGAAAAAACTGCATCATCCTCACTTCCTCCAATATAGGAAGAGAATAGCATTGTGGAAAGATTGAAATCAAGTTTGAAAACAACTCCATCTTGTTTACCAATATAATTTGGATTAAATGAATTGGGAGTTGTTGGAAAATCTTGAGAGAAGGTGCACGAGCCAACATAAATATTACTCATATCATCTGTTATAATTTCTCCTCTTGCTCCATCTCCATAATTGCTGTAAAGAGAATCGTTACCTAAATAATAAACTTGATTTTCATTATAGTAGTTTCTGAAGTTTAATCCATCATTCTTTGTTCCTCCAACATAGGTTGAAGCTTCAAGAGATGTTCCATCGTGGGCAAATTTTGAAATAAAGATATCACATCCTTGATTGAAAACTATTGAACCATCATAGGAAGCAGAATCTCCTCCTGCAAATATTCTTTGAAAAGCATTAGTTGTGGTAGGAAAGTTATTACTTCCAGCTGTTCCAAAAACAATAAGTTCATCAAATTCATTTACAATTAAACTATGAGGCATTTCACAACCTGAACCTCCCAAGTATGTTGAATAAATTAAATTAACTCCATCATGACTGAATTTTGAAATAGAAACATCCCAGTTTCCTCCACCATAAGTTGTTTGAAATGCACCAATGGTTACAGGATAATTAATTCCATTAACAATTCCTCCAAGATAAGCATTTCGCATTTTGTCGTAAGTGGCAGTAAATCCCCAATTATCAGACAAAGCACCTGTGTAACTTGAAAAAATAAGTGTTGGGTCAATCACTAAATCATAATCCTTATTGTAATTTCCAATTTTATATGAAATTATGTTGTTATTAAGAACAAACTCAGCCTCTATTTTAATACTGTCGCCATTAATAATTTGATAGGCGTAAGGTTTAACTTCAATTAATTGTCCAAGGGAAGTATATAAAACTAAGTTTTCATTCTTAATGTTTAATTTCTCAATTCCTTCATAGAAAAGAGAAATATCTTCAACCTTTGCTCCAGAGTGTAAAATAAAATCATGCTTAATATTATTCCCTTCAGAATAAACCTTCCAGTCAATATTATTATAAATATCCTTGTATAGTATTTCTCCATAAGAATAAGCCTTATTTACCCATTTGGATTTATCATTACCAATGTAGTAATTGTTGTAGCTTGTGCTTTTTTGGTTTGGAATAATATTGTTTGATTCTTTACTGTTGAGGAGTTTGAGCCTGAAAGCGTGATTATTTATTATGTTTTTGTCTTCTTCACAATTATGATCTTTTGGAGTTAATTTGTCGTGTTTGCATTCTCTTTTATAATCAGAAAGAGAGAAGGTTATGCAGTTTTTTTCTAAAAAAGCAGCTCCATTGGAAAGAGTTGTTTTAAAAATAATTCTACTTTCCCATTGACCTTTATTTTCAATAAAATTCAAATTATTATACAAATTTTCTCCACAATATGTTATTTTTGCAGATGAAAAAAGTATGATTGTAAGAATTAAAAACACATGGATGCTTTTCATTTCAAATCACTTTTTATTATTGCAAATATATAAAAACAATTAGTATTATGAAGAAGAAGTTATTATTTTTTATTTTTTGCCTGATGTGTGTTCAGCTTAGTAGTTATGCACAATTAAAATTTGGGGTAAAAGCAGGAGGTCCTTTTAATATTCAAAATCTTGAAATTCAAAATGCAAAAATTGAAACCTCACGACCTTTTAATTTGGGACTTACTTCTGAATGTATTTTCCCAATTCTTAATATTGGCTTTGAAGTTTCAGCTCTATACGAATTGGAATTAATTAAAGGAAGTGATTTGCAAAAATCAGTTAGTGTTGGTTATTTGATAATTCCAGTTAATTTTAAATACAAATTAGGAATTAAACCTTTTAAAGTGTTTGCTTTTGCAGGTCCAAGTTTAGAAATTATGCTACACAATTCAGGTGATATTGTTCTACCTGATTATTCTTTAACAAAATCTACTTCAACAGTTAAGTATTCTCCAGAAAACTTTAATTGGGGATTGAATGCTGGATTGGGATTTGAAGTTTGGAAAATACAGGCAAGCGTTGCTTACTTCTATAATTTCCAAACTCCATTAAAAGAAATTCCTGATGATATATTACATCAGACTGCTTCAGATGATGCAGTTAAATCAAATCAGAATGGCTTTGTAGTCTCTTTGGCTTGGTTCTTCTAAAACAATATAAAGAAAAGATTTTATTGGCGGTTTTTATTTTTATTGTACTTTTGCAGCTGTAAATTTTTAAAATATTTATGGGAAAAAATCTTGTGATTGTGGAGTCGCCTGCAAAGGCAAAGACTATTGAGAAGTTTTTAGGAAAAGACTTTGTTGTTAAATCTAGCTTTGGACATATTAGAGACCTTTTAAAAAAAGATATCAGTATTGATATAGAAAATAATTTTCAACCGAACTATCAAATACCTTCAGATAAACAAAAGATTGTTCTAGAACTTAAAAAAGATGCTTCAAAAGCTGAGGTTGTTTGGCTTGCATCCGATGAAGACCGTGAGGGAGAAGCGATAGCTTGGCATTTAAAAGAAGCTCTTAATTTGGATGAAGCAAAAATAAAGAGAATAGTTTTTAATGAAATCACAAAAACAGCAATTCTTAATGCTGTAGAAAATCCAAGAACAATAGATATTGATTTAGTTAATGCTCAACAGGCACGAAGAGTGTTGGACAGAATTGTAGGTTACGAAATATCTCCAATTCTTTGGAGAAAGGTTAAACCATCTCTTTCTGCTGGTAGAGTGCAATCAGTTGCTGTTCGTTTGATTGTTGAAAGAGAAAATGAAATACGTTCTTTTACTCCAACATCTCAATTTAAAATTACTGCAGAATTTAATATTCCTTCATCCACAAAAATACTTTCTTCAACTCTTAATAAGCGTTTTGATAAGAAAGAAGATGTTCTTGAATTTCTTAAAGATTGTATTGGTGCAATTTTTACTGTAAACAGTGTTGAAAAGAAACCTTCAAAACAAACTCCAGCTCCTCCATTCACAACTTCAACTCTTCAACAGGAAGCTTCTCGCAAGTTTGGTTTCCCTGTTTCAAAAACCATGCTTGTTGCTCAGCAACTGTATGAAGCTGGACATATTACTTATATGAGAACAGACTCTGTTAACCTTTCTCAAATGGCTTTAAGTTTGGCTAAAACAGAGATTGAAAATACTTTTGGCGCTGAATATGTTAAAACAAGACAATATTCAACAAAGAGTAAGGGGGCTCAGGAAGCTCACGAAGCAATTCGTCCAACATACATGCAGAATAAAACCATTGAAGGTGATGCATCTGCAAAAAGATTGTATGAATTGATTTGGAAAAGAACAATTGCATCTCAAATGGCTGATGCAAAATTGGAAAAAACTACAATTAATATTGATATATCAACTCGTAAGGAAAACTATATTGCTCAAGGAGAAATTATAATCTTTGATGGATTTCTTAAAGTTTATTCCGTTTCAAAAGATGATGATGAAGAAAATGAAGAATTTTCTTCAAAACTTCCTGATTTAAAGAAAGGAGATAAACTTAGTTTGGCAAATTCAATTGCAAAACAAACTTACACTCTTCAACCTCCACGCTATAACGAAGCAACCCTTGTTAAAAAACTTGAAGACTTGGGAATTGGTCGTCCTTCAACTTATGCTCCAACAATCAGTACAATTCAAAAAAGAGAATATATTGTAAGAGAAGATCGTCCTGCAAAGAAAAGAGAAGTTGAAGTAATCACCCTTCAAAATAATGAAATTAAAGAAAAGAAAGAAAAAGAAAACTATGGAGCTGAAAAGGCAAAACTGTTCCCAACTGATATTGGAACAATAGTTAATAACTTTCTTGTTCAGAATTTTGAAGATGTAATTGATTATAATTTTACTGCCAGCATTGAAAAAGAATTTGATGAAATTTCTCAAGGCAAAAAGGACTGGCAAAAGATGATAAGCTCTTTCTATAAACCATTTCATACAGAAGTTCTAACTGCATTAGATAAATCAGAAAGAACAAGTGGTGAAAGACTTTTGGGTCAAGATCCAAAAACAGGTCAAAACATCTATGCAAAGATTGGTCGTTTTGGAGCAATGGTTCAAATGGGAGAAACTTCAAATGAAGAAAAGCCTAAATTTGCTTCAATGAAGAAAGATCAAAGAATTGAAGAAATTACTTTGGAAGAAGCTCTAACGTTATTCCAAATGCCAAGAAATTTAGGTAATTATGAAGGAGAAGAAGTAATTGTAAATGTTGGACGCTTTGGCCCATACATTAAATATGGTAAGACTAATGTTTCAATACCAAAAACTGAAGATGCTTACACAATTGAATTGGAAAAGTGTATTGAATTAATTAAAAACAAGCCTTCAAAAGAAAAGAAAGTACTTAAATCATTTGAAGAAGATAAATCAATTGAGATTTTGGATGGAATTTATGGACCATACATTAAACAAAATGGAAGTAACTATAAAATTCCAAAATCAAAAGAAATTGAAAGTCTGACTCTTCAAGAATGTCTTGAGATTATTGAAAAAACTCCAACTAAAAAAACTTCTTCAAGAGCAACAAAACAAACTAAAGCAGATTCAACTAAAACAACAGCAACAAAAACAACAGCATCTAAAACCACAACAAAGAAAGCTGCAACAACTGCAAAGAAGACAACAACTGCTGCTGCAAAGAAGACAACAAAAAAGAAATAGTTAGAAAAAATAATATTTTTAAAACCTTATTCTGATAAAACAGGATAAGGTTTTTTTTGTTTATTATTCTTATGTAAAATAAACTTAGTCCTTACCCCCAAAGGACTAAGTCTTCCATGCCCAAGGACTAAGTCCTCAGGGGTAAAGGACTAAGTCCTCTGAGGCTAAGGACTTAGTTTATTTTGTTCATTAAATAAATATCTGTATATAACGCAATTATCTATTCCAATCTATCTTTAATTCTCAGTTTAATATCATGAGTTTATGGAAAGAGTATATCTATTAATAAAAAGTTCTTATTATTTGCTTAAAAATGCCATCTTTTTACATCAATAATCCTTTTTAAACATAAGATACCTTTAAAGAGAAATTTCACAAGAGAAATTAATATTAACAATTATTATAATATTATTTTGTCTATAAAAGAAGAATATTGTATATTTGTCGAAAATTATAAATCATATTTTTATGATAGTTTATGTTTATAATTTCCTATTCCTTCTTTATGTTATTATTATAGCATTATCCTTTCTTTGTAAATTCAATTCCTTCCTTTCTAATTTATTCTTTGCATTAAAGCCTAAAAACAATATTAACCTAATAAAAAAATAAGCTTATGAAAATGAAATTATTGATTCTCCTATTATTGACTGCAAGTCTAATAATAGTAAGTAAACCATCAAAATCACAAATTATCTCTCCAAATAATGTTATTAGTGGAGCTTATGAAATTGATGCTAATAGTCAATTACCAGATCGCAATCAAAAAATTCGACAAGTCAAAGAGAATAAGTATATAGCCTTAACTACTGTGTCGCAAAATATCAGTAGGTTCTATATGATTGAAAATGGTAGATATATGTCTAATTTTGCCGATATATCCGTCAAATTTAAAGTACAAGACTTTTCAATTATGGGAGATTCCATATATTTTTGTGGATATATGAATACAGTTGATGAAGGCTTTAAAGGTTCTACACAAGGCTTTATAGCTTATATAAAAATTTCGGATTTATTCTCAGGACAAAATAATTTTCAATATAACTATTCACGTGTACCTACTACAACTCATGTAAATAAGATAAAGACTTATTATAATAATTTAGGGGAAAGAGTGGTTGTTGGGATAGGGAAACAATATTATTCTGCACCAATATATCAATGTCCTGTAGGTGCAGTAGGACCTGGCGATCCTAATCCTCCTATACCTACTCCTGATTGTTGGGTTTATCCAGATACAAATCAATATGATTGTTTTATTGGTTATAAAATAACCGAAACAGTTTTGAATCCTTCATATCCTTCAGTTAATCCATTTAGTATATATAGACACGAATTTGCCTATGATGATTTAAATAATCCATATGAATATGAAGAATTTAGAGATCTAATAGTAACTGATAACTATATTTGCTTAGCTTCTATATATTATTTTAATCCTTCATCAACAGGAAATGCTTCTAATGGCAATTATATTGTTCTAAGAAAGTTTAATAAGAATGACTTTAGTGATCATGATACTTATAAAGTATTAGCTCCTTTTAACCCTTATAATAATATTGTTAGTGGGGAATCTGGATTTTATGTAGAAGAATTAGAGGATAAAAATATTGCATTAGTTACAGTTTCTTCTTCTTTTAATGGAAATAATTTTGCTACAATAGTAAATAAAATTGATTTAGGTGTGAGCCCATTCAATGTGGTTCATACATCATACATTGATTACGATTACCAAAGAGCACTTGTAAAAGATATAGAATATATTCCAGAAACAGAACAGCTTTTAGTTTTAAAATATAAATTCTTTAATAATATTGATAATGTGTTTTATGTGAATATGAGTAATACTGCTTATGATAACTCAAGTAATTATATTTCAAATAGATTAATGCCAAATAGTATTTTTCAATATCAAGATTGGAATAATATATTAAAATATAATAGTTCTCATTTTGTTCTTATAGGTAGTCTTGGAACGAAATTAGGTTTGTTTGATAATTATATAGGTGGTTTTAATTCAGTTCAATGTAGAAACTATACAACAAATCAAATATCAAAAACAGGGATGAATAATTTTATTCAATGGGGTAATCTATTACCATGTACTTTTGCTCTAATGTATCCTTATGTTCCTGGATTTTATTACCCTGGCAATACAACAATAATTCATAAGATGGACATAATGCCTACTGGCAATGCTTCAATTACTACAAGATGTTTAGAAGAATAATTACAATTAATATAGAATAAATAGATATGAAAAGAATAATATTAACAATAGCCATAGTTTTTGCATTATTAAGAGTAAATGCACAAACTCAATATGATACTATAGTTTATCATCCTTATGATTTAAGCCAATATTATTTTGGGAACATGAATTTAACTTATCATGAAAGACGTTCAATAGAATGTTATAATTGTTCTTCTGGAAATCTTCCTGGAACAAATATTCCATGTTCTATGGTTAGATCAATAACATCAAGAAATGAATATGATGTTAGAGGAGTAGCACAACCCTATCATTTTGATTCAACAGTTACAGTTATAGGAATAGCAGTAAAAGTCCCTAATGGAAGTTTAGACCCTTCTTTAAACGGAACTGTCTTTTTTCGTATAATGGATATGGAATTTAAACAACTATCTCTAACTCCTATCTTCCCTTGGCACACTCCAGACTCTGATGGCTATAAAAGACATATGTTCTTTGATGAAGTCCCTGTAAATGATTTTGTATTAGTAGGAGATATTCCTGAACTTACTCATTACGGATTTCTTCTTAACTATCCATGCACTTGGAGCTTATATGATACAATAGGTTGTTTAGAACATTATCTTCGTTCCAGTGGAATGCCTTATGATACAATGTATATTGGAATAGATTACCATGCTCAAAATCCTTTTGCAACAGTAACCGACACTTTATATGCATCAACCTTTGCAGAGAGTCCTTGGTTATTGAAAGATAGTGTATGGGTTCGTTTTGCTGACGACCCAGTTTATAATTTATATCAAAAGACATTTATAGAATTTCTTCCAATCTTAAAAGTTCCAAGAGCAGATAGTTTAAGTTTAGTGGAAAATATAAATATTGATAATTCAATAAAGCTTTATCCAAATCCAGCAGAAAATACTTTAAATATAGAAAGTCAAGAAATAATAAAAGAAATAGAGTTTTATGATGCATTAGGGAAGAAAGCAAAGGCAATAACACTAAACAGAAAAGAAGCCATAATAGATATAAGTTCACTTGCTAAGGGTAATTATATTGTAAATTTAATTACCGACAAAGAAAAAATAACTAAGAAATTGGTTGTAAAATAAAACAAACTAAGGAGTGTACGAAATACACTCCTTTTTTATTGTTGATATCTTTTTTATATCTCCTTAATCTACGTCATTTTCATTTATTTTATCAAAACCTTTGCTCTAACTTTTTTTTTCAATAATTTTGCAAGGCTTAAGATAATATATATTTTTGAAATAATGGCAGGCAATACAATAGGTAAGGTTTTTAAATTGACTACTTTTGGAGAATCACACAGTGACTTTGTTGGAGGAGTTATTGATGGATGTCCTGCTGGTTTGACTATTGATTTGGATTTTATTAACAGTGAAATTCAAAGAAGGAAACCAACTCAAAAAGATATTTCTACATCAAGAAAAGAAGAAGATAAACTTATTTTTGCTTCTGGAATTGAAAATAATATTTCTTTAGGTACTCCAATTGCTTTCTTTGTCAGGAATGAAAATTATAATAAAGAAGACTATAAAGATTTAAAAGAATTATTCCGTCCTTCTCATGCAGATTTCACTTATAACAGAAAATATGGAATTAATGCTTCTTCAGGTGGTGGAAGGGCTTCAGCCAGAGAAACTCTGTCAAGAGTGGTTGGAGGAAGTATTGCGAAATTGTTTTTAAAGCAGAAAGCAAATATTTCAATCAATGCACAAATTGAAAAAATAGGTAAATGGGATTATTTAACTCAAAAGGAAGAAATTGAAAAAGCATTTGAGAAAATAAACAGGGAAGGAGATTCTCTTGGTGGAACCATTACTTGTGAAATAAATAATATGCCTGTTGGATTGGGAGAGCCAGTTTTCGATAAATTAAGTGCTGATTTGGCAAAGGCTATGATAAGCATTCCTTCAGTTAAAGCTTTTGAGTTTGGAGATGGATTTAAAGGATGTATGGAATATGGCTCAGAACAATTGGACAATTGGAATGAAGATTTTTCAACCAAAACAAATCACTCTGGAGGAATACAGGGAGGGATTTCAAATGGAATGGATGTTTTTTTCAGAGTAGGCTTTAAACCAATACCAACCTTAAACAGAGAAGTTTCTTACATTAGCAAAGATGGAGTGATAAATGAAATTGATAACAAAGGACGATATGATAAATGTGTTTTGCCTCGTTCAATAGTTATAGTTGAATCAATGGCAGCTCTAACAATTGCTGATCATTTATTGAGAAGTTACACAAATAAGATTTAATAATTGAATTATGAAAAAGATAATAGGAATAATAGTTTTGCTTATAGTATTTGCTGGATGCAGCAAAAAAGACAGCTTTAAAATCAGTGGACAACTGGCAAATGGAGAAAACAAAAATCTTTATTTTTTGGAAATGACTGGTCAAGGGTTAATGCCTTTAGATACAATTGAAATTAATGAAAAAGGAAAGTTTAAATTCAAATATGATATTAAAGAACCTTCAATTTATGTTTTGATGGGAAATGAAAATGATTACATCACACTTATCCCTCAAAAGGAAGAAGATATAATTATTTCAGGTTCTTTCAATTCACTTTCTTCAACCTATACAGTTAAAAACTCAAAAGAATCAGAACTGCTTCATAAACTAAATCAGGAATACATTAAAACCAACACTGTATTGGCTGAAATCAATCGTACACTTTATGAAAATAAATATGTATCCAACTTTGAAGAGTTTAAGGCAGAGCTTTTCGACCAGTACAATATGCTGGAGATACATCAAAAAGAAGTTATCAGAAAGTTTTTAAAAGACAATAAAGGTTCATTAGCCTGTATAATTGCATTGTATCGCTCTTTTGATAATCACTATTTGTTTAACCTTAACAAAGACCTCAATGTATATGAGGAAGTTTATGCTGAGTTATATAAGAAATATCCAAATAACAAACATACAATTGGACTAAAGAACTTAATTGATGATGCAAAAGCTAAAGCTGCTCAAGATTCTGTTTCAGCTCAACCAAAAGAATTAGCAAATAAGAAATGATAAAAGATAAATATTATTTTGTTGCTGATACGCATTTGGGAGTTCCCAATTATGAGGAATCTTTGCTGAGAGAGAAGAAGTTAGTCCGATTCCTTTTGGAAGCAGAAAAAGATGCAAAGGCAATTTATCTTATGGGAGATATATTTGATTTTTGGCATGAATACAAATATGTTGTTCCAAAATACTATGTTCGTTTGCTTGGAACTTTAGCCTCAATTGTTGATAGGGGAACTCAGATTTATTTCTTTACAGGAAATCATGACCAGTGGATTAGAGATTATTTTCAAAAAGAAATTGGAATGATTGTTTGCACAAAAGAATTAATACAAAATATTGATGGATATACATTCTATCTGGCTCATGGTGATGGACTGGACAAAACAGACAGGAAGTATTTGTTTATGAAAAGTCTTTTTGGCTCAAAGATAATTAGAGCTTTGTTTGCATCCATTCATCCACGTTGGGCAATTGCTTTCGGCAACAGCTGGTCAAGAGCAAGCCGTAAATCTCACTCTGAAGAAGATTTGATGGATAAGGAACATAGAGAAGAAATGTATAAATTTTGTCAAAAGACAATTAAAGAAAAACCAATTGATTATTTCATCTTTGGGCATCGCCACCTAAATAAGGAATACGTAATTGAAGATACGAAGAAGCTAATAATTTTGAGCGATTGGATAAATGCAAGTAGTTATGCTCTATGGGATGGAAGTAAATTAGAACTAAAAAGCTTTGATTAACAAATAAAAAAGTCTAAATTTGCACTCTAAAATACGATATTAATAATATATTCAATAAAATAATAAATAAAGATATGAAACAAACACCGTTTACAGAAAAGCACATTGCTCTTGGAGCAAAAATGGCTGAATTTGCTGGCTATAATATGCCAATTTCCTATGAAGGATTAGTTATTGAACACAATAATGTTAGAAATAATGTTGGCGTTTTTGATGTTTCTCACATGGGAGAGTTTAGAGCAAAAGGACCAAAGGCTCATGATTTTGTTCAATACTGCACTTCAAATAATATTGATTCACTATTTGATGGAAAAATCCTTTATACAGTTTTACCAAATGGCAAAGGTGGTATTGTTGATGATATGTTAGTTTACAGAGTTAGCGATACAGAATATTTTATGGTTCCTAATGCTGCTAATATCGAAAAAGACTGGAACTGGATGAGTAAGTTTGCAACAGAAATGGGATTAGAACTTGGAAAAGATTTTACAAATGAATCAGATTCTTACGCTCAACTTGCTGTTCAAGGACCAAATGCACTTAAAGTAATGCAAAAACTTACTTCTACTCCAGTTGAAGATATGGAATACTACACTTTTAAATACCTTACTCTTGCTGGAGTTGAAAACGTTCTTTTATCAACAACTGGTTACACTGGTGCAGGTGGATGTGAAATTTATTTCTCTCCAAAAGATGCAACTAAAATTTGGGATGCTGTTTTTGAAGCAGGAAAAGAATTTGGAATAATGCCAGCTGGTCTTGGTTGCAGAGACACTCTTCGTTTGGAAATGGGTTTCTGCCTTTATGGACATGAAATTGATGATACAACATCTTCAATTGAAGCAGGCTTAAACTGGTTAACAAAGTTTGAAGAAGGAAACAACTTTATTGACAGAGAATATCTTGAAGCACAAAAAGCAAATGGAGTTTCTAAGAAACTTGTAGGTTTTGAAATGATAGACAGAGGAATTCCTCGTCAAGGATACGAAATTTGTGATGCAGAAGGTAATGTTATTGGCAAAGTATGTTCTGGAACTCAATCACCTTCATTAGGAATAGCTATAGGAACTGCTCATGTTCAAACAGCTTTCAGCAAAAAAGACAGTGAAATTTATATTAAGGTTAGAGAAAAACTGCTTAAAGCAAAAGTAGTTAGAATGCCTTTCTATAAAGCACAATAATAACAAAATTCTCATAAGGGCGTATTGCATTATTGCATAGCGCCCTTATTTTTTTCAAAACCAATATTAATGAGTATTGATAAGTAAATACAAAAAATATTTTTTTCTAATTATCATTATGCTATTACCCCAACTTCTAAAGTCTCAAATTGAAATAATTGCTTTTCACAATTGTGAAAACTTCTTCTATCCAACAAATGACTCTCTTTCAAAAGATGATGACTTTACAATTAATTCTCCACGCAATTGGAATTGGGAACGCTTTAACCTGAAGAAAGACCTTTTGGCTAAAACCTATATTGCCATGTCTAAAGGCAATCTTCCTTCAATTATTGGTCTATGCGAAATTGAAAGCGATAGAGTTCTTTCTGCTCTTTGCAATGACTCACCTTTGAAAAAAGGTAATTATGATTTCATTCACTATAACTCAAGTGACATTAGAGGAATGGATGTTGCAATGTTATATAGAAAAGATAAGTTTAAAGTAATTAGTCACGAAAATATTGTAGTTGATAAATCTCTTATCATTGATGAACCGACAAGAGATATTCTATATGTTAATGGTATATTAAACAAAGTACCTCTTCATATTTTTGTTGTTCATGCTCCTTCCAGACGTAATCAAGATAGAAATCGTCCTCTTCGTAAAGCTGTTTTTGATTTAATATACAAGAAGGCTAAAGATTTATACGATAAGGGAGAAAAGAATATAGTTATTATGGGAGATTTTAACGATAATCCTTGGGACAAAACAATTCAGGAAGGATTTAAGTTGGCAAAATACTATAACCATACTCCAACTTTCGTTAATCTTATGCATAAGGACAAAGATAAGCGTGGCTCATATACTTATATGGGAAAGATGCTTAATTTTGACCAGATGATAGTTACTCAGGATATGCTTGAAAAAATAGATACTGTTTCAACTCCTTCACATATATTTATGCAAGATTTTCTTATCGACAACAATCCAAATCAAACAATGATAACTCCTTTCAGTACTTATAAAGGATTCAAATATCAAGGAGGCATAAGCGACCATTTCCCCGTATATATAAAACTTATTACGCCTAAAAACTAAATGAATACAGCAAAAGAAATTGTTGAGAGATTAATTTCTTTATCTGATGAAGAAAAAATAGCTCAAGCAAAGTATTTTGGAATAAAGGGAGGAATTGTTTTAGGTATTACTTCTCCCCAAATAAAAAGTATTGCCAAAGAAATAAAAATTAATCATCCACTTGCTCTTGAGCTTTGGCAAGAAGAATATTATGAAGCAAGAATGATTGCCACCCTTATTGCCGATAAAAATAAAATCACAAGAGAGCAAATGGACTCTTGGACAGAAGATTTTGATAATTGGGCAATTGTTGATGGTGCTTGTTACAATCTATATAGATATACGCCTTTTGCTGAAGAAAAGATTTTTCAATATTGCAAAAGTGAAAAGGAATATGTTAGAAGAACTTCCTTTTCTCTAATTGCAGGATTAGCAATTGGACTTAAGAAAATGCCTGATGAAGAATTTTTAAAATACCTTCCACTTATTGAAGAATATGCCTTTGATGAAAGAAATTTTGTTTGGAAAGCTGTCAATTGGGCATTAAGACAGATAGGTAAAAGAAGTCTTTACCTTCACCCATACGCTTTAGAACTTTCTCAAAAGCTTTCCTTATCATCCAATTCAACTCATAGAAAGATAGGAAAAGATGCTTTTAGAGAGTTATCTAATCCTAAAACCATAGAAAGAATAAAGAAATAAATTATTTTTACTTGATTCTATCATAATTAAACCTTGTTTTAGCGTATTAAAACAAGGTTTAATTTTTGTAAGGTCGTACCTTACTAATATTATGGTACGACCATAACACAGTTATCATGCCACCATAATATAGTTATGGTACGACCATAACGAATTTATTCCTTATTCTACTAAATTTATTCCTTGTTTTGTTATTCCTAATTAAGGAGTTCGCAAAGAAAGAATAAGAGTTGATATTGTTAAGAATGAATTTGTGTTTTTAGGTATGTGATAAAATAAAAAAAGCTACCCTTTTATTAAAAGAGTAGCTTAATATGTTTAAAACAAATTGTCAAATTGTTTGTAATTACTTATTGAAAAAAGCTTTATGTCCCAATTTCCTATATCATTTATACGATATTTCGGCGTTAAAACAAATAAATTCATAAAAATGATAGGATAAAATATTCCTAATTGACTTCCTGAATTTTCAATTAGAAACAGACAAAATACTTAATATGTATTATATAAGTAATGAATTGAGCTGGTAGATTGATTTTGCTACCTTGTAGCGTTGAAGATACTTACTTCTGTAGTAAGAATACTTATCAAAAGGATTATTGATAACAGAAAGGCTTAATTGATCTGCAAAGGTTGGGTTATCAAGTTTTGATAAACCTTGTCTTCTTTCAGTAAGAATTAATTCTAAATTAGATCTGGAATTAGATTTTGCAACAGATATAAATGAATCAGAAGATCCAAAAATAACTTTGTTTTTAATCAATAAGCCAGATTCAAACTTTAATGCAACATCAGCCCTTTCCTCAAAGGAAACTGTTGGACTAATAAATAGACCAATAACAAACAGAGCTGATAATATGTAAAATTTGTATTTCTGCATTAAACTTTTTATCTTCAAGGTGCAAAAATATATTATTTTAATTGTATTTGCAAATTTTGGAGTAAAAAAATGCATAAAAAAGTAATTTAGTTGCGAGTTTTACTTTTTTATATTAGTTTTGTATTTAAATAATACTACCATTTTATGAGCAACAACGTATATACATTTAATCAAAAGAATTGCACCTCCTGTTATTCTTGCGTTAGGAAATGTCCAGTTAAGGCAATTAAAGTAAGTAAGGAAAGCATTTATCCAGAAGTTATTGAAGAAAGATGTATTGGATGTGGAACATGTATTAAGGCTTGCTCATTTAATGCTATTAGTGTGACGGACTCAATAGCAGCAGTTAAGGAGTTAATAAAAAGTGAAAACAAGGTAGCTGCAATTTGCGATCCCTCAATTGCAGGAGAATTTGAAGACATTACAGACTACAGAAAGTTTGTCAGAATGATTCGTGAAATAGGTTTTGATTATGTTACAGAGGTTGCTTTTGGAGTTGATTTAGTTGCAAAACGTCAAGCAAATTTTGCTAATGATAATTCAGGTAAATTTCTTCTGACATCTCATTGCCCAGTAATGAATATGTATATTGAGAAATATGCAACAGACATTGTAAGCAACATAACCCCAACTGTTTCTCCAGCCAATGCAACAGCAGCAGTGTTAAGAAATATTTACGGGAAAGATTTAAAAATAGTAAGTATTACACCTTGTCTTGGAGCAAAAAAAGATATTAATCGCCATCAAAACTCTGCCAGATTAGATGCTGTTTTGTCATTTAGAGAACTTAGAAGAATTTTCAGAGAATTAAAAATAAGAGAAGAGTCAGTTTCTTTTTCCGATTTTGATTCACCATTAGGTTTTGAAGGAGCTTTATATCCAATTCCAGAAGGATTTGTTGAGGCATGTGATTTGTCAACATCACTTATTGAAGGGAAATTTATTTCAGCACAGGGAGCAGACGACTCAATTGGTGCTGTAAAGCAGTTTGCAGAATATGGAAATAAGTTTAATAAGAATTTCAATCTCTATTTTTGTGAAGGATGTATTGCAGGACCAGGATCATCTGCAAAAGGACAAAAGTTTATAAGACATAACCTGGTTACAGAATATGTAAAGAAAAGAATTGCAAATTTTGATAAAAAGACATGGGAAAATAATATATTAAAACACTCTTCTTTACCCGATATAATTTGCAATTACAAAGAAGATAAACAAACTCTTCCAACCCCAACCCAGGAAGAAATGGAAGAAGCTTTTGTAAAATTAGATAAGGCAACAAGTGGAAGACATACCGATTGCAGAGCATGTGGATACGGAACATGCTATGGACTTGCAGAAGCAATAGCACAGGGAATAGCAACTGAAGACATGTGCTTTACTCACACACAAAAAGGAAATCGTATATTCCATCAACAATTGGAAACAACAACAAAAGAACTGATATCCTCACAAGACGAAATACATAATCTAAAAGATATTCTTCATCTACAACAAACCCATAATGCAGAAGCCTCAAAAGCTCTGTCATTGATGATACATAACCTTAAGATTGGGGTTGCTGTGATTGATGAGAATATGAAAATAGCCGATTCCAATGCTTCATTTATTGAAATATTGGGAGATGAAGCTAAGGAGATAGATGAAATAATCCCTGCATTAATTGGAGCAAATGTAAACTCATTAGTTCCAAAGAGCGTTTCCACTCAAATTGACTTTGTTTTGAAAGGAGAGGAGGCATTTATCAATAAAGATATTGAATTTTCAAACAGACTGGTTAACGTAACACTCTTTGCATTAATACCACATAAAAGAGTTGCTCTTTTGATAAGAAACCTCTATGATAATGAAGATAAACCTCAAGAAATAATAAATAGAGTAACCGATGTAATCCAGCAAAACCTCCGTCAAGTACAGGAAATTGGATTTATTTTAGGAGAAGGAGCCGCCCAAACAGAAAAGATGCTAAACACCATAATCAAGCTTACTAAAAAAGATTAAGGGATAACTGAATAGTTTTATATCATATATTAATCTTTAATCTTTTATTGTTTGAATATAGGATCATTATCTAATTCTATTATTCTTTTAAATCGGATAAATCCAATCATTTCTTCTAACTTATTCATCAATTCTTTATCAGGGAAATATATTGTATTATTCATTTTGAGAAACCCATTAATATCAAGAGAAACACTTTTATATATTCTATTATCTTCAATAATATCTATAATTACATTTGTTTGGAAATAGTCAATATTATACGGATATGAACTATCTAATTTCTTTCTATCTTCCTTGCTAATTAGTTGGTCAAATAGTTGCAAATAATAATCATTTATTGATTCTATTTTTGCAAGACAATTAACTCTTATAAAATAATCATTGAATTGACAAGTAGAAGTTAATACACTTTCATAATAATCTGCTTGATATATTATTAGTTTGCAATTTTTATAGTTCTTTTGTCCGAATGTATTAATCGAAAAGACTATAAAAAGCAAAAATATTAATTTGAACTTAATGTATTTTTTCATTTTTCTTGTTTTAAATGTTTTTTGCCAAAAGACAGAGCTTAAAGTTTATTCTCTTCCTAATCTTTTCTTTTATATTTAACTTCTCTAACCTTATTGTCGGCAAGGCGGAACACGGCTTCCTTAAATTTGTCTTTCAAAAATTTTGAGGGTTTGAAAAGTGCGTAAAACCTTTTAATTGTTTTGGTAGTAACTTCCTCTGGGTTGTCACACGCTGTTGCTTGTATTGTTGGATAATAGGTGCCCATTGCTCCAAAATTGAAAGGGTGTCCATTCAAAAGCATTGTTGCAATTGCATTTTCTGCTTCAAGCAATACTCCTGCTATATCTCCTCGAGACATTGTTGAATTATTCTCAATGATTTCAGCTAAATGTTCAAAACCTAACACTGTTTCTTCTTGAATGTCTGCAATATATTTTTCAACTGTTTGTCCGTTTATGTTTACTTTTATCTTTTTTCTGTAATATCTTATTGCCATAATTATAAATGTTTATGCTATTAAATTGAATATTGCTATAATTTTAGATTTAGACTTCTTCTTCTTGTCCTGAGACTTGCTCTGTTAGGATTTAGACTTGATTATTTTGAACTCAGAAGGCTTCCTATTGCTCTGTAAAGCCGCTTTTCTTACCCAAAAAAGCCACTTTTTCTACCTAAAAAAGCGGCTTTTTTAACCTGAAAAAGTGGCTTTACAGACTACAACGAAGGCTTCTCAATCCTAAATATCTTCGTTTAAATCCTGAAAATGCAAGTCTAAATCTTAAAAGAGCAAGTCTTATTTCTAAATATCCTAATCTTTAATCAAAATGACTATCTTACAATAATTATCTTCTTATTTACTTTTCCTTTAGGGGTGTTAATCTGCAAGTAGTAGTTGCCAATTGGGAGTGATGAAACGTTTATCTTGTTTGGTAGTTTGTCCCAAGTCATAACCATTCTGCCATTTTGGTCTATCAGTCTGGTTTGGGCAAAATCATTGCTTTGTGTTTCTATGTTTAGTAAGTCTGTTGTTGGGTTAGGATATATTTTAACCAATGAGCTATAGTCAGTAATATCTTCCAATCCGCTTATTCTTACATTTACTGTGTTGGACCAGTAGCTTGTGTCTTGCATAGAACATATTGCTCTAACTCTAAACATATATTCTGTTTCCATATCCAAATTTCTCAACACATATTGAGGATTTGTAAATAGTATAATTCTGTTCCAGTCTACTGCATATTTTTGTTTGTATTGGAATTCCCACATTGTGCTTTCTAATGCATCCCAACCGCAGAATATGGCTTCATCGCCTTTTGTGCTTGCAATATGATAAGCGTAGAAATTGGTTGGAGTTGGGCAGCTTAGATCTTCAAGGGTATGAATAACTGTTTTTGTCCAAGTATTATCCATTTCGCTTCCACAATTAGATCTTATCCAAATTTTATAAGGGCGATTTGGGATGAGGTTATTTATTTGGTATGGATGAATAGTTGTTGAAAAGTTTGAGGAAGTGTTGAGTATGGTGTCAGTAATAATAATATCCCAGCTTGTATTGTTTGAATATTCTGTCCAATCAATACTAACGCTGTTTGAAGTGAGTTCCAAAATAATTATTTCTGCTGGTGATTTACATTTTTCAACAACATTGAAATCTTTAATCTCAATATTAGCTATTGATACCTCATGATAATAGGAAGGTACAAAGGCAAATCTAACAAAATGTTCGTTTACATATTGAGGAAGTTCAATGGTATTATTTGCTAATGTGTTGCTTTGGTATAGGGTTTTTAGGTTGTAGAATATGTTTCCATTATTAGTTACTAATAGTTTTGTTGTGGTAAATGAAGCTACGCTATCCAAGAATTGAAATTTAAATGAAAGTTCTGGATATCCAATTTGAGATAAGTCGTAAACAGGTGAAAGTAATGTGTCTCCCTTAACTTCCCAGCAGGAATATGTGTTGGAATATCCATTAGGGTTTGTCCATGTTATGCTGTTTGGTAATTCATTTGAAGGATATTGAGTAATGTAAGGACAAAGTGTGTGGAAACGATATGTGTTTGAATAAATGGAAGTATCATTTTGAAGAGAAATGGCTTTTACTCTTACATTGTAATAAGTGTCAGGAGTAAGATTTCTTAAAGTGTCCTGTCTTGAGAAAACAATCTTTCTTGTGTAGTTTGTGCTTTCTCCATTATCTACTCCATATTCCAATAACCATTGAGTTACGTTAGAGTCATCACTCCAGGTAAGAATGGCACTATCTGTTGAATAGGAAATAGTATGAACATCTTCAGGAGCAAGACAACGAATTAGAGTTGTGAAAGTATCTGTTACGGAGAAGAAACTTTGTTCTAAACCACAATCGGCTTGAACTCTATAAATGTAAGTTGAATTATCATCCAAGTTATCTAATATATGATTAGAAGTTACTCCATCTACTTGACTCCAAGCTGTTGTTCCAATTTTTCTGTATTGAATATTGAAAAATTCCTGTCCCTGTGCAAAGTTCCAGCTAAGGTTCGCATAATTGGAAGAAACATAACTGTGAGTAGGGTTTGTTGGAGTTGCACAATATCTTCCTGTAATATAAATATCATCTACAATTGCTCCACCCAAACCTCCAACAGAGGAGTTGTTTTGCCAGGCAAAAACCAATCTTCTAACTTGTCCAATATAAGCAGCTGGAATTTCAATATGTTCACTTTGCCAATCGGAGTTTTGATTATTATATGCAGTTTGTCCAATTCTGTTTACATCTTGAGGTAATTGGTAAATATCTAATGCAGAGTTAGAATTTAGTAAATAAACTTTCATCAAGTCATTTGAAGCTTCTCCCAAACATTTCCATTTAAAATCCAAGTAGAAACTTGAAGCGTAATCAGGAATTAAAACGTCAATATAAGCATAACTGATTGCAGAAACTAAAGGATAGTAATTATTGTTTGTGCCTCCAGTTGTTGAAATGTAAATAGAATTGCTGCCATCTAAAGTTGTATTGTAAGCATTGCCAAGAACCCAAGGGTTTAATGAGCCATTAACAAACCCAAAGATTGCATTTTGTTCATCACTTTCAAAGGTTTGTTGAACAGGAAGGTCGTAGAATTGATTAGAGATATAACGAGTGTTTATATATGACCATCCACTGTTAGCTCCCAAACATTTATTTCTTACTGCAATTTGATACCAGTTATTAAGAATTAAATTAGATGAAGGAATAACATAGAAATAATTTGAAACAATTGCTCTTGTTCCATCCAAATCAGGATTTGAACCTAACTCACCATAAACAATTTCCCATTGATTTTGATTCGGATTAGCTTGCCATTGAACTGTAATTCCATTAGTTCCCATTGCATCAATACTTAATCCTGAAATATTATCACATCCAGTAATTTCATCTGGAGTTTGGAAAGTTGCAACCTCAGACCATTGTGTTGTGTCTCCATTTATATCAATCATTCTAACCTTCCAGTTGTAAGTTATACTGGAAACTAAACCAAATATTTGAGTTGAATTAGTTGCTAATACTTGCTCAATAGCTGTATTGCTTTGAGAAATATTATAAGATAAAATCCATAAATAAGCATTTGTATCTGAACTCCACGAAAGAGTTGCATTATCATAATAAATATTTGAAGCATTTAAGCTGGTTGGAGGATTAAATTGAGAATTTGAAGCAAAGGTAGAAAAGCTTATGGAAATAAATAAAACACATAAAAATAGACCTAGTTTTTTCATAATAATATATTGTTTTTCTATTCAAACAGCAAAAGTAAAGAAAATGTAAACAACAAACAAAAACTTTTTGTATTTTTGCATTCTATGACAATGGAAGAAGAAATAAATAGGGCCAATTACAACGACGAAAGTATCAAATCATTAAAATGGAACGAACACATACGACTTCGTCCAGGGATGTATATTGGAAAATTGGGTGATGGAGCTTCGCCAGATGATGGTATTTACATTCTTATTAAAGAAGTAATTGATAATTCAATTGATGAATTTTCAATGGGTTTTGGTAAAAACATAGATATTGACATTGATTATGAAGCTAAGAAGATCAGAGTAAGAGATTATGGTAGAGGAATTCCATTGGGTAAGGTTGTTGATTGTGTTTCAAAAATAAATACTGGAGCAAAATACGATTCTCTTTCATTCCAGAAGTCAGTAGGGATGAATGGAGTTGGTACAAAAGCTGTAAATGCTCTTTCAAGTTATTTCTATGTTCAATCCATTAGAGATAAAAAATCTAAAGATGCTGAATTCTCAAAAGGAGAAGTTGTAAAAGATAATAAGATAGAAAGCTCCAATTTGGAAGATGGAACAGTTATTGAGTTTATTCCAGATGGAGAATTATTTGGTAATTATTTTTTCATTGATGAATATATTGAAAAGATGATTTGGAACTATGCTTATTTGAATAGAGGACTAATAATAACCTATAATAATAAGAAATACTATTCAAAGAATGGTCTTTATGATCTTTTGGATAATAATATTGATTCTGAAATAATATATCCAATCATTCATATTAGAGAAGATAATTTTGAATTTGCACTTACTCACTCCGATAAAGCTTATGGAGAAGAATACTATTCTTTTGTAAATGGTCAAAACACTTCTCAGGGAGGAACTCATCAACAAGCCTTTCGTGAAGCATTAACAAAAGTATGTAGAGAGTTTTACAAGAAAGATTATGAACCATCAGACATTCGTTCTGGAATAATTTGTGCCATTAGTTTAAGAATTCAAGAACCAATATTTGAATCTCAAACCAAAACCAAGCTTGGTTCAATCAATATGGAACCAAATGGTAAAGGACAAACTGTAAGAAACTTTATAATAGATGTTGTTAAAAGAAATTTAGATAACTATCTGTATAAAAATCCAGAAACAGCAGAAAGACTTCTTCAAAAGATTGTTCAAAGCGAAAAGGAAAGAAAAGATATTGCAAGTATTAAAAAAATTGCAAAAGAAAGTGCCAAGAAGATAAGTCTTCACAATAAAAAGCTTAGAGATTGCAGAATTCATTACAATACAAAAGATGACAGAAGATTAGAGTCAACTTTATTTATTACCGAAGGGGATTCTGCATCAGGTTCAATAACAAAGTCAAGAGATGTAAACACACAAGCTGTTTTCTCATTAAGGGGAAAACCTCTAAACAGTTATGGAGAAACCAAAGAATTAGTTTATAAGAACGAAGAGTTTAATCTTTTGCAGTCAGCTTTAAATATTGAGGAAGACTTGGAAAATTTAAGATATAATAATATTGTAATTGCAACCGATGCCGATGTTGATGGAATGCATATTAGAATGTTGTTAATGACTTTCTTCTTGCAGTTTTTCCCTGAATTGGTAAAAGCTGGACATGTTTACATTCTTCAAACACCTTTGTTTAGAGTTAGAAACAAACAAAAGACTTTTTATTGCTATTCTGATGAAGAAAAACAGTCTGCAATTACTAAACTTGGAACTAATCCTGAAATTACTCGTTTTAAAGGATTGGGAGAAATATCACCTGATGAATTTAGACATTTTATTGGAAAGGATATTCGTTTAGACCCAGTTCTTTTAAATAAGGAAAGTGGGATTAAGGAAGTTCTCGCTTTCTTTATGGGAGATAATACTCCAGAAAGACAAAATTATATTATTGAAAACCTACGATACGAAGAAGTTATATAAAAATAAAAACAATTCATTGATATGAAAAGAATAATTTTAATTGCTTTTGCTTTAATAATGTTGATTGGAGCTAAAACTTTAGTTGCTCAAGATGATAACGAAAATATCCAAAGCGAAGAAAAAATAAAACCATGGACAGATGTAGTTAAGAATACTTCTGACCCAGCATCATGGACTTGGAATAAGAATGTAAACACACGTAATGCAATTAGAGGTGATTGGGATGGAGATGGATTTGATGAAATGTTATATGAAAGTGCAACTAAGCTTTTTTCAGATAATGATGATATAACTCCACTTGATTTACCTGGAGATTTGGGAGTTTTCTTTCTAATAAATGAAGGAGACCTTGATGGTGATGGTGGTGATGAGATTTCTTTTATGTCAGTAAATAGAGACTGGTCTAATTTAAATGTAATTAGAATTTGGTCTTATAATGGATATCGTTGGAGAGAAATTTTCCAGACAGAAGTTCATATTTGGGACTGTCCAAACTATCGTCCAGAAACTCCAGAAGAAAGTTTCACCCAACAATGGAAAAGAAAGAATAATTATTCTCTAAGTAAGGTTGTTTTGAAGAAACATGATGGAATTATTGATGTTATAGGTATTCATCCAAATGGAAGATATGCTATTGAAGAAATAAAGATATTGGATAAAAGTGCTTCTAAAAGAAAATGGGGAATGATAATTCAGCCAAGAGACGATTAATAAACTAAACTTTTTAATTGCCATAATATGAAAAAGACCCTAATCCTAATTATTTTATCTTTTCTAACTGCGAATCTTTTTTGTCAAGAAGGCAAAATTTCAGATTATAATATTGAAAAAGCTGTTTATTATCTTGCTTCAGAAGAGTTGCAAGGTCGTCTTCCTTCATCCAAAGGGGATAGTTTGGCTGTTGATTATATAACCAATATCTTTAAACAGGCAAATCTTAAACCTTTGTTTGAAACATTCTATCAAGAAGTTGCATTCAAAGATATGGAATCAATTACAATGAATAGTAAGCAAGCTGGTCCAAAGAACAAGTTCTCAAGAAATATTGTTGGAGTTTTGGAAGGGAGTGATTCAATACTTAAAAATGAATATATAGTTATTGGTGCTCATGTTGATCATTTAGGTTTAGGTTCAATGATGGGTGGCTCTCGTTCTAAAGAAACAAATAAGGTTCATTATGGCGCAGATGACAATGCTTCTGGAGTTGCTCTTATGCTCGATTTGCTTAAAAAGTTTTCAACTTCTCCAATAAAAACCAAAAGAAGTATAATCTTTATTGCTTTTGCATGTGAAGAAAAAGGTTTAATTGGTTCAAAGAAATTTGTAGAGGAATTACCTTTTGATTCAAAACAAATTGTTGCTATGCTAAATTTCGATATGGTTGGAAAGCTAAACAACAATTCTATAAAAGTAGGAGGTAGCAGAACTTCTAAAGAATCTGAAAAAATAATAAAGAAATACGCAAAGAAAAACAATTTAAAGGTTACTTTATCTCCAAGTGGAATTGCTCCTTCTGACCATGCATCTTTCTATGCTAAGAATATTACTGTTTTCTATGTTACAACTGGAGCTGATTCAACTTATCACACTCAATACGATACCCCAGATAAATTAAACTATGAAGGGATGAATAGTGTTTCATCTTTAGCTTATGATATTGCTAATGATGTAGCTAACAGAAAGAATAAACTAAGATTTAGAAGGGTTGCTGAAACAAAAAATAAGGGACATATGTCAGATGTTAAAATTACATTAGGTATTATGCCTGATGTAACAGGAAGTACTGATGGTATAAAAGCTGAAAATGTTTCAAAAGGAAGACCAGCAGATAGGGCAGGGATGCTAACAGGAGACATTATTATTGAACTTAATGGCAAAAAAATTACTGATATTTATTCCTATATGGATGCTCTTGGAACTTTAAAAGAGAATCAAACATATAAAGTCAAAATAAAACGAGAAGGGAAAACCAAAGAACTTAAGATTAAATTATAATTGATTATGAAGAAATCAACCATTGCTCTATTTTGGGCTCTTGCAATTGTTCTAACTCTTGCAACAAGTGTTTATCAAAGGAAAACTGGTCCAACAAATCCAAAGAAAACTACAATAACAATAAATAATAAAGAATACAAACTTTCATTTCCTCGCTCAGCAACTGCAAATCGCAATACCATAACGCTAAATATTGCTGACACTTCTGCAAATGCTCAACTTATTTACAGGAAATATCCTACTAATGATGCCTTTACTTCAGTAAACTTTCATAGAAAAGATGAAAAACTTATTGCTGATTTACCTATTCAACCTAATGCAGGGAAATTAGAATACTATGTAAAGATAAACGACCAAAATCTTTTTGAAGAAGATGCTTTAATAGTCCGTTTTAAAGGCGAAGTTCCTGCAGGAGTTCTAATTCCTCATATAATATTTATGTTTGTTTCCATGCTTTTTGCAGCTTATGGCCTAATTTTAGCAATTGCTAACAAAAAGAATGTTGTTCGCTATCTTATTCTAACACTAATAACTCTTTTTATTGGTGGATTTATATTTGGACCAATTGTTCAAAAATATGCTTTTGGAGTTTATTGGAGTGGATTTCCTTTTGGATACGACTTAACAGACAATAAAACCTTAATAGCTTTAGTCATACTCCTTATTAATATGTTGTTTTTGAAAAAGAAAATATTTAGAATTACATCAATAATTGCTTTTTCAGTAATGATAACTATATTTTGTATCCCTCATTCTCTAAGAGGAAGTGAGTTAAATCATCAAACAGGAGTTGTAGAGACTGCAAGATAGTATTAATTCTTAACTATCTTATAGCTTCCAATGCCTTCTTTGGTTTGGAGTTTTAGAATATATATTCCTTGTTCAAAATTGGATATATCAATGGAGAAATTATTTTGGTTAGGAATTTTGGAAATAACCTTTCTACCTAAAGCATCATAAACCTCAAACCTTTGAACTCTTTCCTTTGTTTCAATACTTAAATAATCAATTGCAGGATTAGGATAAACCTTTGCCTCAACAATATCAACATCAATATCTTCTATCCCTATTGTACTGCAATCAAATGTTCCAGTGGTTGGAAACAATTCAAAAAAACCTCCAATAGGAAAAGGATATTCAGGATGAACAAATGGCTCTAAATATTGTAATACAGTCCATCCTTTTGAAATTGCATTTTGTGAGTTTGTTGCCATAATAGTATTATAATATGAAGGGAAATACTCACTATATACAAGAATCTCACTATAAGTATCAGTTTCAGGAAGTGCACAGAATATTGAATCATAACCAGTGGTTGAAAACTTGGTATTATAACAATCAATCATATTTAATTTATTAAGCCCTCTTATATCAATACTTGCTAAATTAGACCCACATATATTAAGATATTCTAATTCTTTTAAATGGCTTATATGAATATTTGTTAAGACAGTAGTATTACAAATATCAAGATATTTTAATTTTGTCTGATTGCTTAAGTTGAGATTTGTAAGCATAGAATTGTATCCTAGACTGAGATATACCAATTCCGTTAATCGAGATAAATCAATAGTTGAAAAAATTCCACTGCAATACAATGAATGCATTTTAGTACAATTAGTAATATTTAGTTCATTAACTCTCCCTGTTTCAATATTTAAATAAGTTACTTCTGTATTATTATCAAGATCAACTTTATCTACATAAAAATTAGCAAAGGCTGTAAATTTCTTAACATTCCCATATATTCGCATTGTATCTGTACCAAATCTGAACTCTTGGCTTATAGTAGGCCAATATTCTCCTATTGTTATTATGCTTTCAAAAGTTCCTGATACAATTTTTATCTTAGTATTTGCAGAATCTCCAGAATATTTAAAACATATAGTTCTTGAACCATCAGCTCTCCATCCATCCCTTAAAATAATTTCTATCCATCTATTCATGTTTACTTCTTGGGAAGAAGCATTGGAATACATAAATATGCTGATAAATATCATTAATAACTTTTTCATCATATTTATATTTTAGGGTGTTATTTCATCTGTTGTTACTTGTAAAGTGATTGTAGAGTTGGAAGGTATTTTCTTTGTTGTCCAATAATAAACAGTAGGATTATCAGGCATTGCTAATATCGTCATTGAAATATCTATTTTTAGAATATATTCAAAGTTGCTAACTTGTTCTATTTCTCCATTAATTGAACCTACTCGAGTTGCAGTAGGATGTCCTCTAAATATTAACAAAGAACCTTTTGTAAAATCAAATGTTCTTGCATCTGGACATAATGTTTGAAGCTCTTCATTTCCATTAATTAAAAATATTGTATCTCTAAAGCCATATAAAGAGGGACAATGAACACCTATTCCTAAAGTAGTATCAATTACACTTAGTTTAGGTTCAATGATATTATTATTTGTGTCATCCTTATCCTCACAAGCCGATAAGAAACCAAGGCTTAAAAGTGCTACTACTACTATGGCAAAGACACTTAGTTTTAAAAATTTACTTTTCATTTGCATTAGTTATTAATACTAATCATTGAGATATAGTTTTATTTTTATAATATGCGGCAAACTTACAGACTTAATTACAATCTTCCAAATAAAAAGAGAAAATAATTCTTTCTTTCTATAATAAATAAATTCTCTGCGTTAGAAAAGCAGTTGCAAAAGAATAATTATCCTAACTCACTAAAATACTATCTCTTGACTTCATAACATTATTTTGAAGAATTATTATAAGCTTATTTTAATCTAAGATAACTATCCGAAAAGCAAAAGATAACTATTCGAGAAGCTTGAGATAACTATACGAAACTCAAAAAGTCGCACTTCCCAACCAAAAAAGTCGCACTTTCTAATCAAAAAGTCGCACTTTTTTAATCTGAGATAACTATCTTGGGCTTGCGAGATAACTATCGTAAATGAAAATAACATTATATAAACTAAATCCTATAGCATAAAAACCTAAGGAGATGTCTATTATGTTTTTCAAATATAAAAGGAATGTGTTTCTATATAAGGATTTGAAAGAAACCTACAATTTAACAAGCAGAGTTAAATGGTTTGGAGAGCCGTATTTATGGTATTCATTTCTTGCATAGCTCAATTGAAAACGTTTAATATTTATTCCAAATCCATAGGAAAAGCCTGACAAAGAAAAGGCATCATTCAAATACATTTCACGACTTTGTTTCCAGCTGTAACCAAAGGCTAAGTAGAAACTTTTTGAAAGTTCAAAATTTGCTCCAACATTCAAGTGTCTAAACATATTATCTAAAGTTCCTAAGAAATGATTCTCTCTTTTAATTTCATTTGTAAAAGGATCTATTTCATCTCTTGGATTTAAAGGATCATCTTCTCTTAAGTCCCATTTCTGCAAATTAGTAACCATAGCAAAGAGTTGCAAAGGTGCATGCTTTAGTTTTTTTGAAATACCAAGTTCAAGTTGGAAAGGAAGTTTCTCTTCAATATCATTAAATGATTTAAGTTGAGTCCCAAAATTCCTTGCCATAAGTGTTGCTGTAAAGCTTCTGTTATTGCTTATGTAAGTAGCTGCTAAATCAAAAGCTAATGCAATTGAAGAATAATCTTCGTATTGAGAGAAAACAGGTTTAAGATTGGCCCCAATATAAATATTACTATCCAACATTCTTCCCCAACCTAAGGTAAACATATAATCATTAGCAGTAAAATCTCCAACTTGATCTCCATTAGGTAAAGTTCTTTGGAATTTTCCATAACCGATATAGTTTAAACCAAAACTTAAGCTACCAATTTTGTTGAAAGTGTGACTATAAGCAACGTTGCCTTGCCAAATTCCAGCAAATAAATCAGTGTAACCAACTGCAAACTGATTATTCATTTCCTTTGATAATATAGAAGGATTGGTTATACCAACAGAAATATCGTTAACTTTCCAGGCAAGAAAATCCATCCCCAGATTTGCAACACGAGCAGAGGAACGCAGATTTAAAAAAGAGTAAGCCTCATAAATTTCTTGTTGAGCCTTTGAAACAAAAAATGCACAACAAAGCAACAGGGTAAATGCAATTTTCTTAAGCATAAAATAAATTATTAGTTCTAATAATGATATAAAACGATGCAATATATAAATTATTATTTGCGTTTCAAATTATAATAAAAGTTAACCAAACTAAAAAAACTAATAAATCATGAAACGGATACTTTTAATAGTATTTCTTATTTGCTTTTCTATTGCTTCATTTTCCCAAAACAAAAATATAAGGATTGAAAGTGAAAGGATTGGAGATTCTGTTTTTTACAAAAAGATAACAACTACAACAATTGGAGATAAGGTAAAGGTTGAGCAGGAGATTATTTCTTTATCTAAATTGAAAACAGAAGAAGTAAATATAAATAAAAAAAGCTCTAACGCAACATCATTAAATAATTCGAATCAAAATATTAAAAGGAAAAATCTCCAGGCATTCTTGATAGAAATTAATTTAGATATTACAACTCTCAATAATAATCAAAGATTAAATTCTCTTTTGGAAATGAAAGGAATAAATAATCTTAATTTTGGAGGAGATATTTCTTTAGGAGGGAGATTTGGAGATGGAATAGAGTTTAAAGTAAGCTATGGAGTAGAATCAATAATAAACAGAACAAGTAATAAAACTCTAAGTTCAATTTCAAATATTGGTACATTAACTTTTGGATATCCTTTTAGATTAAAGAATGATAAGTATATGATTGTCCCTTATTCTGGACTGGGATATAATTTAACTAATTTGCAATATTCAAGAACATACAGTAGAGCAATATCATTAGAAGAATTAAAAGAAAGTTCGTGGGCGGTTTTAAGTCATAATTTATATGTACCTTTGGGAGTTGAATTTCGATACAGATTATTGCCAATTTCTTATTTGTCTTTTGGAGTTGAATATCGTTTTAATGTATATAATTCAGGAGCATTACTTCCGAATACTTTTCAAAGAGTGGATGCTTTTCCAAAGTTTACAATAAATAATTTAGCAGTAAAAATAGGTTTAACAGGAATTTTCAATAAACATTAATCAAAATAACTAAAAATGAAAAAGACAATTCTATTAGTCCTTGCTCTTGGAGCTTGTGCAATTTCACAAGGACAAAATGTTAGTAAAACAACAACAACGGTTGTAGAAACAAAAGAAGTTGGTGATTCAACCATAACTACAAAAATTATTACAACAAATGTAGATGGTAAAACTACCGTTGAAAAAGAAGTAAATGTAAGTAGATATATTTACGAAAATGCTACAGAGGTTGAACCGGAAAAGATTGTTAGCGATAAGAAAAAAGCAAAGTTAATAACTGGTTTAAGTTTTACTGGCTCATTCCTTAATGATAATAAAGCAATAAATAATAAATTAGGGATGACTAATATTAATGACTTTAATTATGGATTGCTTTTTAATCTTGGAGGGGCAACACCATTTGGAATGGAATTTGTTTTTGATTTTGGGTTTGAAGGAAGTATAAATAAATCTAACAATAAACAATTAAATGTACTTTCATCTTTTATTAGTTTTAATTTAGGTTATCCTGTTATTAAATTGAAAAATGAAAAATTTATGATAGTTCCAAGAGTTGGGATTGGAGTAAATGCAACTCAATACAATTATGTAAGAACTTCAGACAATAATTTAACTATGGATTCCATTGCTGGAAATGCTTGGACTATTAATCAGAACAACAATTTCTATATTCCACTTGGATTAGAATTTCGTTTTGGAAGTCCAAAAGAATATTTTGTTCTTGCAGGAGAATATCGCCATACATTCTATTATTCCAATTCTTATTTGTCACTTTCAAAGCAAAAGGTATCCGATTTCCCTGACTTTGGATTAAATAATGTTGTAATAAAGATAGGATTTGTTGGAATGTTATAAAATTAATTCAGACTAATCAGTCTAAAAAAATAACTCCTTATTTCTAAAATTAGAATAAGGAGTTATTTTTTTTATTTGAACTTAATCTACTGTAAACTATTTATTAGCTTCAATTAGTAGGTTAAGTATTTTTATTGCACATTCAGAGATAATTGATCCAGGACCAAATACTGCTGCAGCTCCTGCTTTGTATAGATAATCGTAATCCTGAGGAGGAATAACACCACCAACAATAACAACTATATCTTCTCTTCCAAGTTTCTTCAACTCTTCAATTACTTGAGGAACCAAAGTTTTGTGTCCTGCTGCAAGTGATGAAACTCCAAGAACGTGAACATCATTTTCCACTGCTTGTTTTGCTGCTTCTGCTGGAGTTTGGAAAAGAGGTCCCATGTCAACATCAAATCCGATGTCAGCATATCCTGTTGCTACAACTTTAGCTCCACGATCATGTCCGTCTTGTCCCATTTTAGCCACCATAATTCTTGGTCGGCGTCCTTCCATTGAAGCAAATTTATCTGCAAGTTCTACTGCTTTCTTAAAGCTTGAACTATCTTTTGTTTCTGCACTATACACGTTTGAAATAAGATTTATTTTTGCTTTATAACGTCCAAAATGTTTTTCCAATGCCATAGAGATTTCTCCCAATGAAGCTCTCTTTCTTGCACAATCTATTGCATATTCCAACAGGTTACCGTTTCCAGTTCTTGCAACTTCAGAAAGTCTTTCCAATGATTCTTGACATTCTTTTTCATTACGATTTGCTCTTAAATCAGCTAAACGTTTTAATTGAGCTTCTCTAACAACAGTATTGTCAACTTCAAGAGTTTCAATTGGATCTTCTTTATCCAAACGATATTTATTAATTCCTAAAATTGTATCTTTATTTGAATCAATGCGAGCTTGTTTTCTTGCTGCTGCTTCTTCAATTCTCATCTTAGGAACTCCACTTTCAATTGCAGCTGCCATACCTCCAAGTTTTTCAACTTCTTGAATATGTTGCCATGCTTTGTGTGCAATTTCGTGAGTAAGGCTTTCAACATAGTAAGAACCAGCCCATGGGTCAACACTTTTGCAAATATTTGTTTCTTCTTGAAGATAGATTTGAGTGTTACGAGCAATACGAGCTGAGAAATCTGTTGGCAAAGCAATTGCTTCGTCAAGTGCATTTGTATGTAGTGATTGTGTATGTCCAAGTGCTGCTGCTGTTGCTTCAACACATGTTCTTGCAACGTTGTTGAATGGATCTTGTTCAGTTAAAGACCATCCAGATGTTTGAGAGTGTGTTCTTAGTGCAAGTGATTTAGGATTTTTTGGATTGAATTGACTAACCAATTTAGCCCAAAGCATTCTTGCTGCTCTCATTTTTGCTATTTCCATGAAATGATTCATACCAATTGCCCAGAAGAAAGAAAGTCTTGGTGCGAATTGGTCAACGCTCATTCCTGCATTTATTCCTGCTCTCAAATATTCCAAACCGTCAGCTAAAGTATAAGCCATTTCAATATCACAAGTTGCACCTGCTTCCTGCATGTGATAACCTGAAATAGATATTGAATTGAATTTAGGCATATTCTTAGAAGTAAATTCAAAAATATCAGCAATAATCTTCATTGATGGTTTTGGTGGATAAATGTAAGTGTTTCTAACCATAAACTCTTTAAGAATATCGTTTTGGATAGTTCCACTCAGTTTGTCCATTGAAACTCCCTGTTCTTCTGCTGCAATGATGTAGAAAGCAAGTATTGGAAGTACTGCACCATTCATTGTCATTGAAACAGACATTTTATCTAATGGAATTTGATCAAAGAGAATCTTCATGTCTAATATTGAATCCACTGCAACTCCAGCCTTACCAACATCCCCAACAACTCTTTCGTGGTCAGAATCGTATCCTCTGTGAGTTGCAAGGTCAAAAGCAACTGAAAGTCCTTTTTGTCCTGCTGCAATATTTCTTCTGTAGAATGCATTTGATTCTTCTGCTGTTGAGAAACCAGCATATTGTCTTACAGTCCAAGGTTTCATTACATACATTGTTGAATATGGTCCACGAAGGAAAGGTGCAACGCCAGCTGCATAGTTAAGGTGTTCCATATCCTCCAAATCTTTTGGAGTGTAGATTGGTTTAACAGGTATTTGTTCAGCTGTCAACCAGTTTTTTTCTTTATTTTCTAATTGTTCCCATGCTTTTGAAGAGTTGTTCTCCTTTGCGTTGAGGTCAACATTATTAAAGTTAGGTCTCATTATATTTTATTTTAAATTAAAATCATGTAATTGGATTGCAAAATTATACCATAATAATGAATTAACCAACAAAAATTTCTTTTTTCTTTTTTTTGATACCTAATATTCTGCTATTAAAAATGATAATAATACTTCTTCAATTTTAAATAAGAATAAAAGTAGAGATTTTAATTACCATATAGTGAAAAAGCAACATTGATTTATGAATAAGATATACTGGAAAAAAAGTTTATGTTTGAAAAAAGTTTATCAAAGCCTTGTTATAATTTAAAAAGATAAGGTTTAAATTTTGCATCCTGCCACCTTGCATATTGTAACCTGCCACCTTACACATAGTAACCTGCCACCTTACATATAGTAACCTGCCACCTTGCAGAATTTTTTCTTGATATAAATAAATTTTTACTTGATTTAAAGAGCTTTTTCCCTTATTCTGGTAAAAATAATCTTCAATTAAGTAAAAATAATCTTATTAAATTTAGCGTAAATATAGTTTATGTACGATAAAACAATTTCACAAGGGAGGGAATATTTATTATTGTATTGATTTGTTTTGTATTTTTGCATGAGAAATTTAATTATCGTTTAACAAATAACATATAGAATATGGAAAATCCAAAAGATTATGGTTTTAGCTCACAACTAATCCACTACAGCAGTCATCACGACGAATATAAAAGTGCAACAGTGCCAATTTATCAAACTTCAACTTTTGCTTTTGAAAGTGCAGAAGATGGAGCAGAATGTTTTGCAGGAACAAAGCAAGGATATATATATACAAGAATGGGAAATCCAACAGTTAAGGCATTAGAACGCCAAATTGCTGTTTTGGAACATGGATATGATTCAATAGCTTTTTCTTCAGGAATGGCAGCTGTTTCAACAGTTTACATGGCTTTGCTTAATTCAAATGAACACATGATTAGCTCTGCTGCAGTTTATGGAGCATCAAGAGTTATGATGGAACAACATTTATCTCGTTTTGGAGTTCAATCTTCTTATGTAAATACTGCAGATTTAAATGAAATAAAGGCAGCAATTAAGCCTAACACCAAAATGATTTATATTGAAACACCAGCTAATCCAACAATGGACATAACAGACATTCAGGCTTGTGCAGAAATAGCTCATTCAATTGGTGCAGTTTTGGTTGTTGACAATACTTTCTGTTCTCCTTATCTTCAAAACCCAATTGACCTTGGAGCTGATGTTGTTTTGCATTCAGTGACTAAGTTTATTAATGGACATGCTGATATTGTTGGAGGTATTGTTATTTCAAAAACAAAAGAACTTAACGACAAGATTAAAGGAATGATGTTTAACTTGGGTGGAAATATGGATCCTCATCAAGCTTACATGGTTATTCGTGGAGTAAAAACTCTTGCAATAAGAATTGAAAGAGCACAGGAAAATGCAATGAAAGTTGCTAAATTCTTGGAAAATCATCCTAAGATAGAATGGATTAAATATCCTGGATTGGATTCTTTTGCACAAAAAGACTTGGTTGCAAAACAAATGAAAGGAACAGGAACAATGATTAGTTTTGGACTTAAAGGTGGTTTGGAAGCAGGTAGAAGTTTAATGAACAATGTTAAAATGTGTATCTTGGCTGTTTCTTTAGGAGGAATTGAAACTCTTATTCAACATCCAGCTTCAATGACACATTCAAAAATGACTCAAGAAGCACGTAAAAGTGCAGGAATTGGAGAAGGTTTAGTGCGTTTCTCTGTTGGAATTGAAGATGCACAAGACATAATCAATGATTTACAACAAGCTTTAGAAAAGGCTTAATAATTTTTCAAAGATAAAAGTTCAACTTATATTAATGAAAAAAGCAATACTTTTTGTTCTGTCACTTCTAATGGCAATTTCACCTTGTTTTTCACAAAGAACTCAAAAGGTGGGATTGGTTCTTAGTGGTGGTGGAGCAAGAGGTCTTGCACATATTGGAGCAATTCAAGCTTTGGAGGAAAATAATATCCCCATAGATTATATTGCTGGCTCTTCGGTAGGAGCAATTGTTGGAGCATTATACGCTTCAGGTTATAGTGTTGAAGAAATGAAAAGTTTATTTCTTTCAGAAGATTTTCAACGTTGGCTTTCAGGAAAAGTGGATAAAAATTATTCCTATTTTTTTAAAGAAAATGAAATAGATCCAGCGTTGGTATCATTCACATTTGATACAAAAAATAAATTCAAATTTCAAATACCTTCTTCAGTGGTTAATCCAATACAGATGGATTATGCTTTAATGGAAATATTTGCTGGAGCTTCTGCAGTTGCAAACAATAATTTTGACTCCCTGATGATTCCTTTCTTTTGCATTACATCTGATATTGAAGCAGGAAAAGCAAGTATTAGAAGAAAAGGTGATTTGGGACAAGCAGTAAGAGCATCAATGACATTCCCTTTCTATTTTGCTCCAATAAAAATTGATGGGAAATTGATGTTTGACGGAGGAATGTATAATAACTTTCCTTCAAAAGAAATGCAAGAAATATACAATCCCGATATTATTATAGGGGTTAAAATTTCAGGAAACTATCCTCCTCCAAGAGAAGGGGATATTGTTTCATATCTTCAGAATATTGCAACAAAGGAAACTGATTATAACATCACTTGTAAGAATAGTGTAATAATTGAACCAGATTTAAAACCATATGGCATTTTAGATTTTGGCAGGATGGAAGAAACTTATTCTATTGGATATGATGCAGCTTTGGAAAAGATTTCTGAAATTAAAGGGTTTCAAAAAGATTCAATAAATGAAGATGAATTAACCCAAATTAGAGAGAATTTCAATAAGAGAAAACCTGCTTATGTAATAAATAATGTTATTGTAGAGGGAGTAAATCAATCTCAAAAAAATTATATTGAGAGATCATTATTCTACAATTCTACTGATAAGAATTTTACTGAACAAGTTAAAAGAAATTATTTTTCTTTATGTTTTGACAGAAACATTAAATCTGTTCAGCCATATATGTATTATAATAACTTTTCTCAATCTTATGTTTTAAACTTAAACGTAAACACACAAGAGAGTTTTAAGGTAAAAGTAGGGGGTTTGCTCTCATCAAATCCTATTTCTCATTTATATTTAGGAACAGAATATAATTATTTACATCATCATTCATGGCAGCTAAAAACTAATATATTCTTAGGTAGATATTACACTTCATTTATGACAGGTGTACGATTAGACTATCCTTCTCACTTCCCATTTTTTGCAGAAATTGAGTTTAATGCAAATATATGGAGATACTATAATTTAAAAACAAACTTCTTTGATTTTTCTCCATTAAACTATATTGTTCAAAACGAAACTAATATTCAACTTAATTTAGGAGTTCCAATTGGTGTGAAAGATAAGTTGGTTTTTAATGCTGGCTATGGACTTGTTGATGATGAATATTTTAATATAAAGAATACAACCATTTACGATACGGCAGATAATACAAGATTCCATCATTTTGTATCAGGATTTACAAGATGTCTTTCTTCTTTGAATGATTTTCAATTTCCTACAACAGGAATTTTTTCAAAGATACAATTACAATATATACATGGTAAAGAGAATTTTACTCCAGGAAATACTTCTACTATATCAGATCCTAAAGATAAGCTTCATGGGTGGATGCAATTTAGTTTCCGTCACAAACAATACTTTGACATTACTAAGAATTTTGCATTTGGATTTAATGCAGATGTTTTCTATTCTTTTCAAAACCTCTTTTCCAATTATAATTCAACGCTTCTAAATGCAGGAGTTTATACACCTACATTAGAGACATTCACGCAATTTATGCCAGAATATAGAGCTAATCAATATTTGGCATTTGGAACAGAAAATATCTTTAAAGTAAGTTTTTATAGAATTGATGCTTCGTTTAGATTAAATGGTAATCTTTATGCTCCAATTTCTCGAATAATTACCAAAGATAATAATCTGCCTACATATTCCACTGATTTTTTTAATAAAATATATCTAATAATAAGTTCAACTTTAGTATTCAATACTCCAATAGGTCCTTTAAGCATAATTGCTGGTTATCATCAAAGAGATGATAAAAAAACAAACCCATTTACAATATCAGTTAATTTTGGATACATAATGTTTAACAGAAAAAATATTGACAGATAATTATATGATTGAGGTTAAAAACGTATATAAGTCATTCGGAAATCTTCAAATTCTTAAGGGAATTAATATTGGAATAAATTCATCAGAAATTGTTTCAATAGTTGGAGCTTCAGGAACAGGAAAAACTACTCTTTTACAAATAATAGGAACTTTAAGTAAAGCTGATAAGGGGGAGGTTTGGATTCATGGAAAAGAAACCACTAAAATGACTGAATCACAAATTGCAGATTTTAGGAATAAGGAAATTGGTTTTGTCTTTCAATTTCATCACCTTTTAGCTGAATTTACAGCAATTGAAAATGCCTGCATCCCTGCTTTTATTGCAAAAAAAAGTAAGAGAGATGCCTTTAAGGAAGCAGAAGGACTTTTTGATATTCTCCAAATTAGAGACAGAATGCACCACAAACCTTCTGAGTTATCTGGAGGAGAACAGCAAAGAGTTGCGGTTGCAAGAGCTTTAATCAATAAACCTTCAATTATTTTAGCTGATGAACCTTCTGGTAATTTGGATTCACAAAATGCTAAAGAACTTCATAGCCTATTTTTCTCCCTAAGAGATTTATATAAACAAACATTTTTAATAGTAACACATAATGAAGAATTAGCTAATATGAGCGATAGAAAACTTCTTATGAAAGATGGACAAATAATAGAATAAAAAACCAAAAAATATGAAAGAATCACAATTGATTTATGGAATTAGACCAGTGGTAGAAGCTCTTAGAAGTGGAAAAGAAATTGAAAAGATTTTTCTTCAATCTACTTTGCAGGGAACCCTATTACAAGAATTAAAGGAAGAAATTAGAAAAAGACAGACAGTAGTTCAATATGTTCCTGTTGAGAAATTAAATAGATTAACAAGAAATAATCATCAGGGTGTTGTTGCTGTAATTTCTCTAATTGAATACTATAACTTTGAAGAAATTGTAACACAAATTATTGAAAAAGGAAAGGCCCCATTTCTTTTAATGCTTGATAGAGTAACTGATGTTAGAAATCTTGGTGCAATTGCAAGAAGTGCTGAATGTGCAGGAGTTGATGCAATAATTGTTCCTCAATATTCTTCAGCTCAAATTAATGAAGATGCTATTAAAACATCCTCTGGTGCTCTGTTAAGATTGCCAATTTGCAGAGAAGTAAACCTTAAAACTACTATAAACCTTGCAAAACAAATGGGTGTTAATGTTTTTTGTGCTACAGAAAAAGGAGGAGAACTTTATACACAAGTTTCAATGCAAGAAAGTTTAATGATAGTTATGGGATCAGAAGACACTGGTGTTTCTCCTGAAATTATTAAACTTTGTGATAAAAAAATAAAGATTCCAATCAAAGCAAATATTGAATCTCTAAATGTTTCTGTTGCTGCTGGAATTTTAATGTATGAAGTTGTTAGACAAAGAGATTTAGTATAAATTAAGTTGCCAAAAAGAGAAAATGAGAAATAAGAATAAATTCATAGAAATGATTAAAATATTTGCTTCAAAAATAATTATTTGTGGAGTTTTATCTGTTTTATTTTTTTCTTGTGCTCAAATAGGTACTCCAAACGGAGGGATTTATGATAGAATACCTCCAAAAGCTAAATCTTCAAAACCTCCACATAACTCAACTAATTTTAAAGAAAAATCATTTGAAATAGTATTTGATGAGTATATTAGTACCGAAAATACTTCAGAAGAAATAATTATTTCTCCTCCTCTTAAAAATAAACCAGTTGTTAAGGCTCATCTTAAAACTTTAAAAGTAAGCTGGACAGATACATTAGCTGAAAACACAACTTATATTTTTGATTTTGGGAGTTCAATTATTGATTATACAGAAGGCAACAGGCTAAATAATTTTGTTTACAGTTTTTCAACTGGAAATGTTATAGATACTTTTGAATACAAAGGTAAGGTTCTGGAAGCATATAGTTTGAAGCCTGTGGCTAAGAAATATGTCATGCTCTATAAGTCAGAAGAAAAAGATATTGCAAAAAAAGAAAAACCTTCATATATAACAAGAACAGACTCAAATGGAAATTATCATTTTCAGAATATTGCGCAAGGCACTTATCAAATATTAGCTCTTGATGACAAAAATCAAAATCTTATTTATGATTTAAGTAATGAAGGAATTGCTTTTGCAAAAGAAAGAATAGAGTCAACAATTTATAAACTTGACACTTTGACTAAAACTAAAGCACCTAAAAATAATATACTCTATTTTTTTGAACCTAAGGATTCTCTAATTAGTCTTTCATCAAGTAAGTTAATTTCAAATTATCGTTTGCAATTAGTTTTTTCAAATCCAACAACAGACAGTTTGAATTTTGTATTTGAATATCCGAATTTTTCTGGATTACAAGACAAGGACTTATATTTTCATTATAGTAAATCTAAAGATACAATAGATATTTGGAGTTTAAAACAACCTTTGGATTCCATTAAAATGGTTGTGATTGAAAAAGGTTTAAAGGAAGAGGTCGAGCTATTTAATCTTAGAAAAATTGAAGATAAAATAAAAGATACTTTCTCGTTAAAAACACCTGCATCAAATCAAGCTTTTTTTGAAAAATGTTTAATTGAAATGCCTTTCCCAATAATTGATACTTCTGCATTATATCAAGCCAAAAGAATATCAGATGAAGATACTTTTGCAATTAATATAAAACCTTCAAGTATTTTTCCTCTTTATCTCGAAATGGAAGAAAAATTCCCTCAAAACTCAAAACAAACAATTATTATTCCACAAGGGGTGATTAAGAATTCACTTAATCAAACAAACGATTCACTTTCATTCTCTATTCAAGTTGACTCTGAATCCGATTATGGAAATTTCTTTTTAAATATTGATGATACTATAAATAAAGAAATGTCTTATATATTAATTTTGGAAGATAGTCAAGGGAAAGAATTAAATAAACTATATTCAAAAAATAAACAAAGGATTACTTTTTCAAATCTTAAGGAAGGAAGCTATAAATTAAGAATAATTTTAGACTCGAATAATAATAAAGAATGGGATTATGGAGATTATTCTCAAAGACGACTTCCTGAAGATATAATTTATTTCCCAAAACCAATTAATATTAGAAAGAATTGGGATTTAGAAGAAAGTTGGCATAATTAGAGAAAGAATTTTACTTGTTTTTAAAAGAAAAAATGCTTTAATAATTTGCTATCAAACAAATAAAATGTATCTTTGCACCCTCAAATAATAAAAAACAATAAAAATAAAACGCTATTATGGCAGTAAAAATCAGACTACAACGTAATGGAAAAAAGGGACAACCTTTTTATCATATCGTTATTGCGGATGCTCGAGCAGCACGTGATGGAAAATTTATTGAAAAGATTGGGACTTATAATCCTATGACTTCTCCTGCAACCATTAATTTGGATACAGAAAGAGCTTGTCAATGGTTGAAAAATGGTGCACAACCAACAGATACCGCTAGAGCAATTCTTTCTTATAAAGGAGTTATGCTAAAACGTCATCTTCAAATTGGAGTTGAGAAGAAAGCAATTACTCAAGAAGTTGCAGATGCTAAATTTAATGCATGGTTAACTGAAAAAGAAAATAAGATTGCTGCAAAGAAGGAAGAGAAAAGAAATTCTTTGAAATCAGATGCAAAAAAAGCTTTAGCTGCAGAAATGGAAGTTAATGCAAAACGAATTGCAGAAATTGAAAAGAAGAAAGAAGAAATAGAAGCAGCAAAAAGAGCTGAACTAGAAGCAGCAAAGGCTCAAGCAGAAGAGACTCCTGCACAAGCTGAAACTTCAGAAGAAACATCTGAAGAACCAAAAGCTGAATAATTGTAAATAATAATTCTTCATAATGATTGCAAAGACCGTATTCTTTAATTAGGAACGGTCTTTTTTTATTCTTAAACAATAATTACACATATATAATAGTAGTAATTTCATCTAAAAATTTTAATTATGGACAAAAAAGAAACTTATTATTTAGGGAAGGTTGTTAAGCCTTTTGGCTTTAAGGGCGATTTGGTTTTGTTTTTTGATGTTGATGAACCTGAAGAGTATTCAAAACTTGATGGTGTTTATATTGAAATAAATAAAGTATTAGTGCTTTATCCAATTAGTTCAATAAGATTAAATGGAAATAAGGCAACTGTAAGATTTGAAAACATTACTCCAGATGATAGTCTTAAGCTTATAGGTAAAGATCTTTATTTGCCTCTTTCTCTTCTTCCAAAACTTGATGGGAATAAGTTCTACTTCCATGAAATTGTTGGTTATGAAGTTGTGGATAGTGAAAAAGGAAATATTGGAATTATTGAATCTGTAATTGAATATCCAGCTCAACCACTTTTTTCTATAAAATTAAACCAAAAAGAAATATTAATTCCTATAATTGATAAAATAATTCATAAGGTCGACAGAGACGCTAAGATAATATATATCAATGCTCCCGTAGGGTTGATAGATTTGTATTTATCGTAAAAAGAAATTTATTTATCGTTATTCGATAAAAATATTTGTTTATTCGAAAAATAAATTGTTATTTTGCATCGTTAAAATGACAATTTATGAAACTTAGTACAAAAATAAATACATTAAGAACAATTAAAATAGGATTTGATATTACAATTATTGCATTATCACTATTTCTTATTTACTTTATTTTTTTAGGGGTTAGAGAAATGTCTGCATCATTACCTAAATCAAAATTAGGAATTATGTTGGCTCAAGTTGTTCCTAACAAAATTTCAAGTTCTAATGATTTTGTTATAAAGGCAAAAAATAGTGATGCTGTAGTTACTACTTATATTGACTCTTATAAAATAGCTTTTAATGTTAAGAATAGCACTAATGCAAAGATTCCAATAATCTTTAAGATTGTTTTTCTATTGGCTCTTAATCTTAACTTATTTTTTCTAATATTTGTTTTCTTTCAAGCCAGCAGAATACTTTCAAGTATAATTAGAGGGATTAGGAATGAAAAAGAAAATCTTCATCACTTCATTTTTAATAAAAGAAACATAAAACGTTTTCAGTATATATCTTATGGATTTATAGCAATGCCATTATTTGAACTTATAATTTATTTTTCTGATTCTATATTCTTAAAAAAATATTTTTTAATAGAAGGGTTTACGATAGAACCAATAATAGGGCTAAGTTCAATTTCATGGGATTATATTTTCATAGGATTATTATTTATTTCTTTAATTGAAGTTATAAGAAGAGGTATGTCTATTCAGGAAGAGAATGATTTAACGGTTTAGTTAGTGAAAGGAAATAAAGAGATGTCGATAGTTGTAAATTTAGATGTGATGATGGCAAAGAGAAAGATTGGCCTGGGAGAATTAGCTCAAAAGGTTGAATTAACACCTGCAAATCTTTCAATACTTAAAACAGGAAAAGCAAAGGCAATACGTTTTTCAACACTTGAAGCAATTTGTAAAGTGTTGGAATGCCAGCCAGGAGATATATTAGAATTTGATGATTCAACAAATAATGATTCAACAAACAATGATAATTCAATAAATAACAAATGATAATATTAAATAGCTTTATTAATCAAAACAAAAACAAAATGAAAAGGAAACTTTTATTAGTGATGGTATTGTGCTTAACAATCATTACTACTGGGTTTGCTCAACCAGGAGCTAAAAAAGAAAAGAAGGCTCTTGATTTAAATGAGGAAATCAAATTAGATGGCAAAGTAAGAACAGGAAAACTTCCTAGTGGACTTACTTATTATGTAAAATCAAATAAGAAACCTGAAAACAGAGCAGAGTTTCAAATAGCAGTTAATGCAGGATCTGTTCTTGAAACAGAAGCAGAAAGAGGTTTAGCTCACTTCACTGAGCACATGGGATTCAATGGAACAAAGCATTACCCAGGAAACGAAATGATTGATGCTCTTGAAAAACAAGGTATAATCTTTGGTTACCAAATCAATGCAGGAACTGGATTTGACCAAACAGTGTATAATGTAGAACTTCCTACAGATAAACCAGAATTATTCAATATGGGATTAAAAATTCTTGATGGTTGGGCTTCAGGAATGTTAATGTCAAGCTCTGAAATCGACAAAGAAAGAGGAGTAATCATTGAAGAATGGCGTTTATATCAAGGAGCTGAAGATAGATTTAGAGCTAAAACTTGGCCAACAATGTTAAAAGGTTCTCCATATGCAGAACGTTTACCAATTGGAACATTAGAAAACCTACAAAACTTCAAACACGAAACAATTAGAGGATTCTATAAGAAATGGTATCGTCCAGACAATATGGCAATTATAGTTGTAGGGGATTTTGATGCTGACGAAATGGAACAAAAAATCATTGACTATTTTGGAATGGGCGATGCTCCAACAACTCCATTAAACAGACCAGTAATCACATTACCTGATAACAAAGAACCACTTATCGCAATAGCAACTGATAAAGAAGCTAATAATAATTCAATAGAATTCTTTTACAAACACCCTGCTCAAAAAGTAAAAACAATTGGAGATTATCGTAATCGTTACCTTCTTACAGCGCTTTACTCAGATATGCTTAACTCAAGATTAAGAGATCTTTCTGAAAAGAAAAACTGTCCATTTATAGGAGCAGGAGCATCATACTCATCATACATTGCAAGACCAACAGACGTATATCGTAACTTTATATCTGCCAAAGATAATAAGGCTCTTGAATCATTAGAATTAATGATGATGGAAAACCAAAGAGTTCTACAACATGGATTCCTTCAAACAGAGCTTGACAGAGCAAAAGAATCAATCCTAACCATGTATGATAAAATGGCTAAGGAAGAATCAAAGACAGAAAGCTCAAGTTTTGCATCAGAATATGTTAACCATTTCCTTGAAGGAGTACCAGCACCTGGTATTAGAATAGAAAATAAATGGGCTAAGGAATTTGTTGATGGCATAACACTTGAAGAAATAAACTCACTTGCTAAGAAATGGATAACAGACGAAAACTTAGTAGTAGTTATGACTATGCCAGAATCAAAAGGCTTAAAATTACCAACTGAAAAAGATGTATTAAAAGTAATCAATAAGGTAAAGAAAGCAAAAACTCAACCTTATGTTGACAATGTAAAAACTGAACCATTCCTTGTAAAAGAACCAAAAGCAGGTAAGGTAGTAAAGAAAGAAGAAAACAAGAAGTTTGGCTACACAGAACTAGCACTTAGCAATGGAGCAAAAGTAATTCTTAAATCAACTGACTTCAAAAATGACGAAATCGTAGTAGAAGCTTGGAGTGCAGGTGGTGCATCTCTTTACCCAGAAAATAAGCTAATCAATGTTAAATTTGCAGCACCAATTATCGATGCATCAGGTATTGGTAACTATGACAACTCACAATTAAAGAAATTCTTAAAAGGAAAGACTGTAGGTTTAGCACCATCAATCTCTGACCTTGAAGAAACTCTATCAGGAAGCTCATCCCCAGCAGACTTTGAAACACTTTTACAATATCTATATATGTTCTTTGAAGCACCAAGAAAAGACAAAGATGTTTTAGCAACAGAAGTTTCTAAGATGGAAAGTCAATTTAAGATGATGAGAAATATGCCTGATATTCAATTCCAATTGGAATGGATGAAAGCTATGAAACCAACAGATAAGAGATCAATTTATCTTCCAACCGATGAACAAATGAAACAAATGAATATCGACGAAATGTACAAGATATTCCGTGAACGTTTTTCAGATGCATCTGACTTTACTTTCGCTTTCATAGGAAACATCGATATAGACAAAACTATTCCACTAATTGAAAAATACATTGGATCAATCCCATCAAAGAACAGAAATGAAAAATGGTTAGACAAAGATGCACCATTTGCTAAGGGAGTAGTTGACAAAGTAGTTTACAAAGGACAAGACAACAAAGGAACAATGGTAGTTGTAGGAAACCACTCATTCGAATGGAATGACAAAGAAAGAATGGCAACAAGATTACTTAACGACATTTGTAGCATAAAACTAACTGAAACAATTCGTGAAGAATTGGGAGGAACATACTCACCATCATTCCAATTAAGCTATGATAAATACCCAAAACCAGAAGCATCATTCTTAGCATACTATTCTTGCGATCCACAAAACATCGATAACTTAACTAATGCAACTTGGAGAGTATTTGACAAGATCATCGCAGAAGGACCAACTGAAACAGACCTTGCAAAAGCAAAAGAACAAACCATTAGATTAAGAGAAACACAACAACAAAAGAATGAATTTTGGTCTTCTGTAATTAAAGGATCAATTTGGTATGATTATCAACTAACCAACCTTGAAGAATATAAAGCTAATGTAAACTCAATCACAATTGAAGACATTAAAGAAGTTGCTAAGAAATACTTGAAACATGACGAACATGTTAGAGTAAGTCTTAAACCAGAAGCAATGCAACCAGCAAAGTAAGAAAACAAGAGTAAAAAAGAATAATTTTCTTTCAGAGGTAGTCTCAATTGAGATTGCCTCTTTTTTTATGCAAAGAAATAAGTTAAATGTTAAACTTCAAGCATGAAGAAGAAATTTTCATCAAATTATTTTTTATTTAAACGAGGGAAAAAACTAATTAAATCAAGAGAAAATTTATTTATATCAAGTAAAAATTTTGCAAGGTGGCAGGATGTTGAGTGCATCCTGCCAGGATACACTATGTAAGGTGGCAGGATGCAGTATGCAAGGTGGCAGGATGCAAAACTTAAACTTGATCTTTGTAAACTTATATAAAGGTTTGATAAACTTATTTCAAGTGAAAATAAAATTTCTTCCTTTTTCAAACTCTTTATTTGTACTTTTGTAATCTAATAATCTATTTATATGTTTTGTATTGAAGAAAATCTTTATTTAAGAGAATTGTGTAAGGAAGATGCACATGATATTTTTAATGCTATTGATAGTAATAGACCTTATTTTGAAAAATGGTTGCCCTTTGTCCCTTTTACTAAAAGCATTAATGACTCATTAGAATATATACTTTCTGTAATAAATTCGAATGAGTTGGTTTATGCTATTCGAGAAGGTGAAACATTTTTGGGCATTATAGGATTTAAAGAAACTAATTTTGATACAAAAACAACTGAATTGGGCTATTGGTTAAAGGAAGAATATCAGGGTAGAGGGATAATTACAAAGGGAGTAAAGATATTATGCGAAAATGCTTTTAAGGAAAGAGGAATAAAGAGAATAATTATTAAGGTTGAGGTTGGAAATAATAAGAGTAAATCTATTCCAGAGCGTTTGGGTTTTGTTTTGCAGGGAATAGATAAAGATACTTTTTGTTATAATAAAGTAGTTGAGTCTTATGTTTACTATAAAGATTATAATTGATTTGATATGAGAAATAATCTATTCGTTTGTATTTTATTTTTATTAGCTTTTCTAATTCATCCATTTAACAAATCTTTTTCTCAAAACGAAGATCCAAATAAAATTAAAACTGGAGCTGAAAGGATTGAAGAATATTTATATTGTTTTGAAGGAAAGAAGGTTGGTATTGTAGCCAATCAAACTTCTGTTATTGGAAATACTCATTTAGTAGATTCTTTGATAAGTTTGGGAGTTAATTTAAGAGCAATTTATTGTCCTGAACATGGTTTTAGAGGAGAAGCGGAGGCTGGTGCAAAGATAAATTCTTCAATAGATGAGAAAACAAATCTTCCCATAATTTCTCTTTATGGCAATAATAAAAAGCCTAAGAAAGAAGAGTTTGAACAAAATGATATTATTGTTTTTGATTTGCAGGACGTAGGAACAAGATTTTATACTTATATCTCAACGCTTCACTATGTTATGGAGGCTTGTGCGGAAAGTAATATTCCTTTAATTGTTCTTGACAGACCAAATCCCAATTCTTACTATATTGATGGACCTGTTTTAAAAGATACATCACTTGTTTCCTTTGTTGGAATGCATCCAGTGCCAATTGTTTATGGAATGACAATAGGGGAGTATGCAAGTATGATTAATGGAGAAGGATGGTTGGGAACTTCCAGCAAAAGAGTAATTGGAGAAAAGGGTAATTTACTTTGCAACTTAATTGTTATTCCTTTAGAAAATTACAATCATAAAACTCATTATTCATTACCAGTTGCTCCAAGTCCAAACCTAAAAACTTATAATGCAATTGCACTTTATCCTTCAATTTGCTGGTTTGAAGGAACACCCATAAGTGTTGGAAGAGGGACAGAAACACCATTTGAAATAATAGGTTTTCCAAACTATGTATCATTAAATAAAAAATTAAAGATTACTATTTTTACTCCAGTAGCAATTAAGGGAGTTAGTGATAATCCTCCTTATAAAAATGAGCAGTGTAGAGGCTTAGAACTCCAATCTAATAGAAAAGGAGGCATAAACCTAAGCTATTTAAAGGAAATGTATGATAGATACCCCAATAAAGATAATTTCTTTCAGCCTTTCTTTGATAAACTTGCAGGTACAAAGGAGTTAAAAAACCAAATTAAACTAAATCTACATTCAAAAGACATAAAAAAGACTTGGAAAAAAGACTTGGAAGAGTTTAAGGAAATAAGAGAAAAGTATTTGATTTATAAGTAGTATTTCTCTTATTTAAAATCAAAAAAGTCTTTTCTGATTTTTGTATAATCTTATTCCTGTTTTATATCATCTTTTGTTAAAAAAAGGATGTCTTTTTATCCTTTTTGCCTATTATTTTTGAGTTGCTAAAAGATTATATTTCTTCATTAGCTAAAAAAGAATTATTTTTGCAAGTTAATTGTATAAATTCATAATTTTAAATTGTTCTATGTTTGAAAATTTAAGTGAAAAGTTAGAGAAATCGTTTAAGATACTGAAAGGTCATGGCAAGATTACTGAAATTAATGTTGCAGAAACATTAAAAGAAGTTAGAAAAGCTTTGATTGATGCCGATGTTAGTTATTCAATTGCTAAGGAGTTTTGCGATACTGTTAAACAAAAGGCTTTAGGGAAGAATGTTCTTACTGCAATTGAGCCAGGTCAATTGATGATTAAGATTGTTAATGATGAGCTTACCGAACTAATGGGTAAGGAAGCTCAGCAAATTGACATTAAAGGCTCACCAGCCATTATACTTATTGCAGGATTGCAAGGTAGTGGTAAAACAACTTTTTCTGCAAAACTTGCCAATTACTTAAAAACAAAGAAAGGAAAATCTGTTTTGCTAACAGCTGGAGACGTTTATCGTCCTGCTGCTATAAATCAATTGCAGGTTCTTGGTGAGCAGATTGGAATTGATGTATATACAGAAGAAACAAAAGATCCTGTCTTGATTGCAAAAAATGCTGTAAAGACAGCTAAAGATAAGGGAATTAATGTTGTTATTGTCGATACTGCTGGTCGTTTGGCAGTAGATGAAGAAATGATGAATGAAATTTCCAACATTAAGAAAGCTATCAATCCTCAAGAAACATTATTTGTAGTTGACTCAATGACTGGTCAAGATGCCGTAAATACTGCAAAAGCATTTAATGATAAATTAGATTTTGATGGAGTTGTTCTGACCAAACTTGATGGTGATACTCGAGGTGGTGCTGCTCTAACAATTCGCCATGTTGTTAATAAACCAATTAAGTTTGTTGGAATTGGTGAAAAGATGGAAGCCTTAGATGTTTTCTATCCTGATAGAATGGCTTCACGTATTTTGGGAATGGGAGATATTGTTTCATTGGTTGAAAAAGCTCAAGAACAATATGACGAACAGGAAGCAAGAAAGATTTCCAAGAAATTAAAGACAAACGATTTTAACTTTAACGATTTTCTTAGTCAGATAAACCAAATTAAGAAAATGGGTAATGTTAAAGACCTTATGGGGATGATTCCAGGAGTTGGAAAGATGATGAAGGATGTTGATATAGACAATGATGCTTTTAAAGGTATTGAAGCAATTATTGGTTCAATGACTCCATTTGAAAGAGAAAACCCTTCAAAGATTGATGGAAGTAGAAGAAAGAGAATTGCAAAAGGAAGTGGAAAAACAATTGAAGAGGTTAATCGCTTGTTGAAACAATTTGAAGAAACAAGAAAGATGATGAAGATGGTTAGTGGGGGAAATAAAATGAATGCACTTAAAAACTTAAGAAGAAGATAATATGGAAAAAGCACCAAAAATTATTGATGGTAAACAAATTGCCAGTGAAATAAAGAAAGAATTGGCTCAAGAAGTTATAGCTCTTTTAGATGAAGGCAAACGACCACCTCATTTGGTTGCTGTAATTGTTGGAGAAGATGGAGCAAGTCAGTCTTATGTTGCAAGCAAGGAAAAGCAAAGTAAGGAAGTAGGCTTTATGTCTTCTGTATATCGTTTCCCAGAAACACTAACTGAAGAAGAACTTTTAAATACCGTTGATTTCCTTAACAAAGACAACGAAGTAGATGGCTTTATTGTTCAATTACCTTTACCAAAACATATAAACGAACAAAAAGTAATAGAGAGAATCAATTACAAAAAAGATGTTGATGGATTTCATCCTATGAATTGTGGAAGATTAATGAATAATATGCCAAGTTTTTTACCAGCAACACCTTTTGGAGTTATAACTATGCTTGAAAGAGCAAAAGTTGATACAGTAGGTAAGAATTGTGTTGTTGTTGGAAGAAGCAATATTGTTGGAACACCAATGTCAGTTTTGATGTCAAGAAATAATTCTAATGCTAATTGTACAGTAACTCTTTGCCATAGCAAAACAAAAAACCTTAAAGAGATTTGCTTAAATGCCGATATTCTTATTGTTGCAATAGGTAAGCCAGAATTTATTACTAAGGAAATGATTAAAGATGGTGCAGTTGTAATTGATGTTGGTATTCATAGAATTGAAGATACAACTAAAGAAAAAGGATATAGAATTGTTGGGGATGTGAAGTTTGATGAAGTAGCGCCAAAATGCTCTCAAATAACTCCAGTTCCAGGAGGAGTTGGTTTATTAACAGTTGTTTCTCTATTACAAAACACCCTAAAAGCATATAAACACGAAATTTATCCAGAGGATTAATATATAAATATTTTGACACAGGAAGAAAGAATTGAAAAAGGGGAATTGCTTCCAGTTATGGAAGAATTCTACTCTTTGCAAGGAGAAGGTTATAATACAGGAAGAGCAGCTTACTTTATTCGTATTGGAGGATGTGATGTTGGATGTCATTTTTGTGATGTAAAGGAAGCTTGGGATGCCTCTATTTTAGCACCAACAGATATTAATGATATTGTAGAAAGAGCCTTAACATATCCTGCAAAATCAGTTATCATTACAGGAGGGGAGCCTCTATTGTATAATCTAAATCTACTTTGCACAAAATTTAAAGAAAAGGGAATTGAAACAATTCTTGAAACCTCAGGCTCTTCCAAAATGAGTGGACAATGGGATTGGGTTTGTATTTCTGCAAAAAGAAACCTTCCACCACTTGAGGAGAATATGAAATATGCAAATGAATTAAAGATGATTATTTGTGAGGAAAAAGATTTTGCTTTTGCAGAAGAATATGCCTCTAAAGTAAATATAAATAATTGTTTGCTATACTTACAACCTGAATGGAGCGTTAGAAATAAAATGATGCACAGAATTGTTGAATATATTAAATTAAATCCTAAATGGAGAATTTCCCTTCAAAGTCACAAATACATGCAAATACCTTAATCTCTTTTTCTAAAAGCTTAAGCATATTTCTTGTACTTATTTTCTCTTTTTTCTTTATTCAGTCTCTTAATGCCCAAACTAATCCAAAAGCAGAAAAAGAATTTAGGAAGGCTTTAGATTATTTGAATAATGGTAAGGACGATAAGGCAATAGAGTATTTAAATAAAGCTCTTTCAATTGATGATAAATATCCTGATGCCTTGCTTTGTATGGCAGAGATTTATTTTAATCAGAGCTATGAACTTGATTCCACAAAGCTTTTAGCCTTTCCGTACTATAAAAAATTAGTTGAGGTAAGCCCCGATTACGATATTACTGCTCACACCCGTTTAGCTGAGTTTTATCTTTTTAAATACAATACTGAAAAAGCAAAATATCATTTCAATTACGCTCTTTCAAAGTTTAAATCCCCAAAAGACAATAAGAAAATGTTTGTTGTTAATAAGAAATTGGAGCAGATAACCTTTATGGAATATGCTCTAAAGAATCCTGTTGACTTTAGACCTGAGAATATGGGTGGCAATATTAATAATGAATTTGACCAATATCTTCCAACGCTAACGGCAGATGAGCAAACGTTTATATTCACAAGCCTTATTCCAGACACAGTAGACTTTGGGCTTAGGATTCAAATGGTTGAAGATTTCTTTGAAACCAATAAAATAGATGGAGAATGGGAAAAAGCTAAAAAAATGCCTTCTCCATTTAATTCCTTAGAGAATGAAGGAGCCTTAAGCATTTCTCCTGATGGAAGAACTGCATACTTTACTCGTTGCAATGCAAAAGATGGAATTGGAAGTTGCGATATATACTATTCTGAAAAGATTGGCAAACATTGGACTACGCCAAAGAATATGGGTTCAACAGTTAATTCTTCTGGATGGGACTCACAACCAACCATTGCATCAGACGGAAGGACTCTTTTCTTTGTATCCAATCGCTTTGGAGGAAAAGGACAAAATGATATATGGTACACCTATAAGCAAGATAATGGAAGGTGGAAAAAACCAATTAACTTAGATTCCACTATCAACACTCCAGGAAATGAAATGTATCCTTTTATCCACCCAAGCAACACAACACTTTATTTTTCTTCAGATTATCATAATGGAATGGGAGGAATGGATATTTTCTATTCAAATATAGTAAATGGACGTTTTACTTCTCCTCAAAATATTGGCTATCCTGTTAATACTTCTTCCGATGAAACAAGTTTTATTGTTTCTCCAAGTGGGAAGAAGGCAATATTTTCAGCAGAGTTAAAAGGAAGCTTTGGAGGGAAAGACCTTTACGAGTTTGACCTTTATGAAGCAGCACAACCAACACCTGTTGTTTATATGAAAGGAAAATCCTTTGATAAACAAACTCAAAAACCTTTGGAGGTACGTTTTGAAGTAAAGAACCTAAATACCAATCAACTTACAGCTTCATCTTTCTCCGACCCTCAAACAGGAGAGTATCTGGTTGTACTTCCTCTTGGAGTTGATTATGCTCTTAACGCATGGGCTGATGGTTATCTTTTCTATTCAGAGAACTTTCAACTAACTGATGACAGTAAAACAAACTCCTATCAAAAAGATATTTTTCTAACTCCAATACTTGAAGGAGAAAGCGTAGTGCTTAATAATATATTCTTTAAAACAAATTCTGCAGAATTGGAATCAAGTTCAATTGCAGAATTAAATACATTGGTTGAACTCCTAACCAAGAATGCAAATATAAGTATTGAGATTTCAGGGCACACCGATAATGTTGGATCAGCGACCTACAACCTTGAGCTTTCAACCAAAAGAGCTCAAAGCGTTAAAGCTTACTTGGAATCAAAACAAATTGCAAGCTATCGTCTTTCAGCAGTAGGTTACGGACAAACAAAACCAATTGCCGACAACAATACCGAAGAAGGCAAAGCCGCAAACCGCAGAACAGAATTTAAAATCATAAAAAAATAACATAAACACAGTAAATGAAAGAAAAGGTAATAGAATTAAACGATTTATCTCTTGTAGATTTCTTTGGAGTAAATGAGAAAAACCTCAATTTTCTTTCCATACTCTTTCCCAATGTTCAGCTAATTCAAAGAGGAGATAAGTTGAAGATAATGGGAAAGGAGAAATATATTGAGGAGTTTGAGAAAGCCTTTAAAGAACTTCTTAATATCTACCATTTTGAAGGAAAGATGAATGAGAAAATTATAATGAACGCTCTTAATTCTACTACCAAAACAACAAAAGAGGATATAGAAAACAATGATATTTTGGTTCATGGACGTAATGGGTTAATCATTAAAGCACAAACTCCAAATCAAATGCAAATGGTTAAGTCCATTAAGGATAATGATATGCTTTTTGCCTTGGGACCTGCAGGCTCAGGAAAAACATACACAGCCGTAGCACTTGCAGTTAGAGCACTTAAAGCAAAACAAGTTAAAAGAATAATACTTACTCGTCCAGCAGTTGAGGCAGGGGAGAATTTAGGATTTTTGCCTGGCGACCTTAAAGACAAACTTGACCCTTATTTACAACCTCTCTATGATGCACTAAGAGATATGCTACTCCAACAAAAGTTAGATCAATATCTTGAAGATAGAACAATTGAAATAGCACCACTTGCTTTTATGAGAGGAAGAACACTCGATAATGCTTTTGTAATACTTGACGAAGCACAGAATGCAACTTATTCTCAATTAAAGATGTTTCTAACCCGTATGGGAAGGAATGCAAAATTTATTATAACAGCCGACCCAACCCAAATAGACCTTCCTCGCAATCAACCTTCAGGACTAAAGGAAGCGGAGAAGTTTCTAAAGAAAGTAGAGGGAATAGGTTTTGTTTATTTAAAAGCGTACGATATAATTCGCCACCCTCTTGTAAGTAAAATTGTTGAAGCATACACAAAAGAAGAGAAGAAGTAAAGATTGATTAATCTTTATAATACTTTATTTTGCGTTTGGCGATAAACTCAATACTTCCATTTATATAAACTATTTGCTTAATCCAATTTCCTTTTGAGTCGTATTTGTATTTGAATTTTAAAGTATTATTTTCAGTATCTATTTCGTAAATAAAAAAATCGATTTGTTTAATTATATCATTTTTTTCATTATAATCAAATAAAGAACCAGATGATAATGTGTCACCTTGATTATAGAATGCTTCTTTTATTTTATTTCCTTTATCGTCATACTTAAAAACATACCTATGATTTCCAAAATAACTATATTCTTTTCTTTCTATAATATTACCTTTATTATCTCTAATTAAAATTTCTTTAATAGGAGGTATTTCATCATCGAATTTAGAGGATATCTTTTCAATATAGTCTCCATTGTTATCATATTTAAATGAATACTTTTCAATATGCTTTCCATCTAAAGAAACATATTTTTCTATTATATTTCCTTTTTCATCATAATTGAAAGTATATTGCCACAACCTTGAATAATAACTGCCATCTTCATAGTTTGAATCAATTTGTTCAATACAATTGCCTCGATTATCATATTTATAATAGCTTATATTCCAATTATCTTCCCTAAAATCACTTATATCTTTCTCGAAAACTAATTTTCCTTCTTTATTGTATATTTTATGTTCATATGAACTCTCTTCTTTAATAGGGATCAATCCAAAGAAAATTCTTTTTTCTATATAATATTTCTCATTCACACTCTTAACCTTTCCCCTTAATCCCTCACTCTCTGCATCAGACTTCTTCTTGCTTTGTGCATTGGTCGTTTGGCTAAAGGTTATAAAGACAAAGATGCTGATAATTAGTGATATTTTTCTTTGCATTATTTCTAAATTAAATTCTAATAAACTTTTTCCTATTCTTGAGTAAGGCAAAAGTAATATAAATATTTAAATTCTACCTTCTTCTAATCAAATAAAATCAAATAATACTAATTCAATAATTGCATTTATTCTTTATTCGCCGCATAATTTGCGGAGATTATTTTCTTTTTGCGGAGAATAATTTGTACTTTTGCCGAAAACTATTTTATGAGAAGGATTTATATATATCAAAAAGAAGGTTGGCCTAAGTTCTATTGGGATAAGGAAAAGATAGCTCAAACTTTATTGAACCTACGTTATCTTCAAGGAGAATTGATAGGCAAGATGAGTGTGTTTGGGTTTGAATTACAAAACGATACTCATTTCTCAACTCTTACAAATAATGTATTAAAATCCTCAGAAATAGAGGGAGAATACTTAAATACCGATCAAGTACGCTCCTCTGTTGCCAAACGCTTAGGAATGGATGTTTCGGGTTTGGTAAATTCGGAAAAGAAGGTTGAAGGTGTTGTTGAGATGACTTTTGATGCTACCCACAATGCCGACAAACTCCTAACAAAGCAACGTTTATTTTCTTGGCATAAACTATTATTTCAAGAAGAAAATCAAAATTCCAATTTAAGTATTGGCTCTTGGAGAGGAGAAAAAGGAGGAGAGATGCAAGTGGTTTCTGGAGCAATGGGGAAGGAAAGAATACATTTTCAAGCACCCGATTACTCTTTTATAGATTCGGAAATGACTGTTTTTTTGGAATGGATAAATAATGAAAAGGATTTAGATAACATTCTAAAAGCAGCTATTGCTCATCTTTGGTTTGTTACAATTCATCCTTTCGATGACGGAAACGGAAGAATTGCAAGGGCTATTGCAGATATGCTTTTGGCAAGAGCAGATAATATTTCTCAACGTTTCTATAGTATGAGTTCACAAATTCTTATTGAAAGAAAAGATTATTATAATATATTGGAAAAGACTCAAAAGGGAGATTTAGATATAAGTGATTGGTTAGAATGGTTTTTGAATTGTCTTAAAAGAGCATTTGCACAAACAGATAATAATATCAATAAGTTAATATTTAAGTCCAAGTTTTGGGAAAACCATAAAAACATAGTCTTTAACGAACGTCAAACAAAGATAATCAATCTTCTTTTCAACAATTTTGAAGGAAAGCTAACCACATCAAAATGGGCGAAGATAAATCATTGCTCCCAAGATACAGCCCTAAGAGATATAAATGATTTGATAGAGAAGAAAATTCTAAAGAAAGAAGAACAAGGAGGAAGAAGTACAAGTTATGACTTGTGCTTTTAATCTAATCAATCAAAAAAAGGATGTTTTCAAACTAAAAAAGAGTGCTTGAAATTCTTTAAAAATAAGGGTGAAAATTTCAATAAATTCGATTAAAAAACAAGCTTATTTTAGGATAAAAACATAGGATATAAATCCCTGTAAATAAGGTTTAAAAGTAAATCAATCAGACTTAGAACTTTTTTTAATTGACTTTGATGTAGGAATCATGCCATGATATTCTTGAATTCATGCCATGAATTAATCGGAATCATGCCATGAATTGGAGGAAATCATGCCATGATTCTGAGAATATCATGCCATGAATTGGAGATCAAAGTCAAGTTTAATTAGTTTTATATAGGGTTTAGTGAGATTAAATCTTCATTTTAGTAGATAAACTCTTCTTCTTTTTTCTTCTAAATAAGGTATATGTTTCATTTGACCTTGTTTCAAACAAAAATAATTCAAAAAAATATCCTATTCTAATCAAATAAAACCAAATAATGTTAATCTAAGAAAATTTTTTAGTTTCTATTTACCGCATATTTTGCGGAGATTGTTTTCTTTTTTGCGGAGAATAATTTGTACTTTTGTACTTTATTAGATAATAAAAATGAAAGAAAAAATTATAAATTCAAAAGTAAGTTTAATTGTATTATTGTTTAGCTCTTTGTTTTTAGTTTCTTGTCAAAGTTCTAAGTCTGTAATTAATCAGGTTTTTAATGAGCAAGAAGCAAATACGATAAACAAAATAATTGATTACTATGATGCTTATGTCCTTTCGTTTTACAAAGATTCTATCCCTATTGATAAGGCTTATAAAAAATTCATCTCCTTTGCAACGCCTATATCTGAAAATACAAGTAATTTTATATTACTTCCTCCAGAATATATGCAAGTTCCATTTGTTAATTCATTAGATAAAAACTCTTTATCTGAATTATATATTATTCGTGATTCTGTAAAGATTTTTGATACTGCAATTAAAGTTCCGTATGATTTCACTTTAAATCACAGAGGTAAGTTTATACACAAATATTTGAAAAAGCTCTCACGAAGAAATGAAATTTTAAAAGATTATTATAGAGGGACCATCTTAGCAGGCGATATTACCCCAATTACTTATGCTATGTTAATGCATGATTACGAAAAATTTAATTTCAATAACAGAGATGAAAGATTTGCTTTTATTGCTGCATTCTTTTTTAAAAGAGAAATAACGGAAACGGAAAAGTATTTATATAGGAATATGTATAAGCGAAAACCTGTAAATGAAGATTAGCGAGGATTTATGAAAACAAAAAAACGAAGAAGCTGATTAGTGCTTCTTCGTTTTTGTTTTATTTGGACTTAGGTTATGGTATTATTTAATCTAAAGTCTTATTTATAAAGATATCTTTTAATCTTTAGGGTTGCGGTTTTTTCAAAATCTGCTTTGGTTTCAATAATTAGGGATAGCTTTGAAAAACGATTTAGTCTTTCATTTGCTGCTTTAAGAAGGTCTTTCTTGATATAATCCAATGCTTTTGTTGCATCTTCCTTGTAAATGGCAATTCTTTTCTCCAATTCTTCTGGATTAAATTGAACCATTGCAACAAGCTTTCCTTTTCTTTCAACAACAACACTTTCCAAAACTAATTTATGTTGATTTAAAACCATTTCAATTTCTTCTGGATATATGTTTTCTCCTGTTGCTCCAACAATAACGTTTTTAATTCTACCCTTAATTTCGTAGCGTCCTTTCTTTTCTGTTACCAAGTCTCCAGTTTTAAACCAACCATCTTCTGTTAGAACAGTTTGTGTTAGTTCTGGGTTTTTGTAATAGCCTTTCATTACGTTAGGAGCTTTAACCCAAAGTTCTCCTTCTTTAGTTTCTGGATTTACGTCAACTAATTTTACTTGTACATCTTTAACAGGAAAACCTGTAGTTTGCCAAGAAACTTGATTAGGATTTGCTCCAATAATCAATGGGGCTGTTTCGGTAAGTCCATAGCCAATTGCATAAGGGAAATGCTTTCCTAAACGTAAAAAGAGTTCTGTTTCCCCGTCAAGCTTAGCTCCTCCAATTCCAAAGAATGTTAATCTTCCTCCAAAAGCTTTATAGAGTTTCTTTGCTGCCTTGCGATACATTATTCTTTTGAAAAGATGACTTGTTAAAAGTATTCTTCTTAGAGCTGTTTTCTCCAATTCAGGTTTTATAACGTTTCTATATGCTTTTTCAATAAATAATGGAACGGTTAGAATGGTTGTAGGTTTAACAATTTTAACGCTTTCCATAAAGGTTGAGGAAACTGGTAGTTTGTAGTGGAAGTACATTGAAGCTCCTTTCATAACAACAGTTAAAAGTCCAAGAGAGTTTTCGAATGTGTGAGAAAGAGGAAGTACTGATAGGTAAACATCTTTTTCGCTTATTGGCCAAATGTGATGTATTTGAACTAATTGTGCGGATAAGTTGGCATGAGTAAGCATAACTCCCTTGCTAAAACCAGAAGTTCCAGAGGTGTAAATGATTTCTGCCAAGTCTTCAGGTTGAGGTATTGATTTTTTGCCAATTGATTTTGTTTCCTTTTGGTCAATAGTCTCAAAATTATCAAGATTTATTATGGTCTCAATATGTTGATATGCTTCTTCTTCAATTTTTTCGTTCAACTTTTCTGATACAAAAATAAGTTTAGCATCAGAATGGTTTATGCAGTTAGTAATTTCTCCCATCGTAAAATCGGGAAGTAAAGGAACAGCAACAGCTCCCATATCAACAATTGCAAAATAAGCAATTGCCCATGAAGGAGTACTTTGACTAAGAATAACTACCTTGTCTTGATAACCTATACCTCTTTGAACTAATATTTCTTGAACTTGGAGAACTTTCTGAGAGAATTCTGAAAATGTGATTGGCTTTTCACCTACAAAAGCCATTAAAGGATTGTTTGCAAAGGTCTTTACACTATATTCTAAAACCTCATGCAGCGTTTTTGAATTTAACATCAAACTAATTTTGGTTCATACTAAATTTAGTAGTGCTTGACTAACTAAATATTTTGCAAATAAACGAATAATTTATGATATGGTGTATCATAATAACAATTTTTAGGCTTTAAGGAAAAGTTTTGATTTCTTAATTTGGAATGATAATGAAAGTTTTACCTCTTTAACTGCTTAGGTTTTTTAACTTTTAGCAAGAAGATAGTACCCAAACATTGTTAGGGCTAATCCAATTAGGATGCTTGCTAAAATATAACCTATTGCTTGAAGGTTTTGTGAGTTTTGGAAAAGACGTAAGGTGTCAAGTGAGAAGGTTGAAAAGGTGGTGAAGCCTCCACAGAGTCCTACAATAAAGAAAGAACGGATGGAGTAGTGTGAGGCAAATTCATATTTTTGAGAAATTCCCAAAATTAGTCCTATTAGGAAACATCCCAATAGATTTATAAATAAAGTAGCCCAAGGAAAAGAAGTGCTTGTTTTATTTGATATTAATTCTCCTATTCCAAATCTTGAAACAGAACCAACTGCTCCTCCTAAGGCTACTAATAAAAATTCTCTATACAACTTATTCGCTTATTTGTTTTAAAACCTTAGCTGTATATTCTTTTTCAATGGCTTCAGCTTTGTCAATTAAAGCTTGTCCCTTTGCAATGATGTCATCTACAAATGCTTTGTCTTTTAATGATGATGCATTTATCTTCATATTCATAAAGGCTCCATAACAAGCTGCTCTTGCACAAAGAATACCAACTCCTGCATCTGTTACTGAATTAGGGTTTCCTGTTTCTACCATTGCTTGACATATTTCAAATACTTCAAATGATTTGCAAAGTGTACGGTAAGGTATTTCTATTGCATATTTTGTTGCTTCTTGAATTGCATTTGTTCTTGCTGCTTTTTCTTCGTCAGTTTTCTTTGGTAAGCCAAAAGCATCCATTATTTTGTTGAAAGCATTTGTGTCTTCATCAACAAGGTGGATTAATTCATCTTTTATGGCTTGTCCTTTTTCTGCTATTATTGAAAATTCTTCCCATCTTTCATCCCAACCTGCTTTATGTGAAGAAAGATTAGCTACCATTGTTGCAAGTGAAGCTCCAAGTGAACCCATATAAGCTGCAATTGAACCACCACCAGGAGCTGGGCTTTCTGATGCTGTTTCATTTGCAAACTCTGTGCAAGTCATATCAACTAATTTCTTCTTTGACTTGTCTTCTATAAGGTATTCAATTACTTTTTCTTCTGGGATAAATGGTTTTAAATCATCTAAGCCCATTGATTTTATTGCAATCTTTATTATTTCTTTTTCATCAATTCCAAGTGAACGTTCTTGTTTTGCTAAGTAATATTTACCAGCATCAATCAAGGTTTTCTTAGGAATTAAACCAACTATTTCAACACCTGTTACTCTTATCCCTCTTGCTCCTGCTTTTTTACAAACTTCTTCAAAACAAATATGAAGAGGAGTTTGAGAAATATTGGTTATATTCATTGAAACTTGTGCAATTCCATATTCTTCAATAAACCAGCCAATAGCTTTAGTTCCTTTTAAAGAACCTGGAATCATTATTGCTTTACCATTTCCATCTTTTAATGGTTTGCCATTAACTTTTCCGCCTTCTCTTGCAGGACGTCCTTTTTCTCTAACATCAAAAGCAATTGCATTAGCCCTACGAGTAGATGTTGTGTTAAGGTTATAGTTTACTGCAATAAGGAAATCTCTTGCTGAAATAGCAGTTGCTCCAGACATTGCTATTTTATCATTCCATTGATTAGGTCCAAAGCAAGGCTTCCAATCAGGGTTTTGTATTTTTTCTTTTAATCCTTCATATTCTCCTGCACGGCAAGAAGCAAGATTTCTTCTTTTTGGTTCCATACAAGCATTTTCGTAACAATATACAGGAATGCCTAATTCATCACCAACTCTTTTTCCTAATTCTCTTGCATATTCTACAACTTCTTCCATTGTAATTCCAGATACAGGAATTAAAGGACATACATCAGTTGCACCAAAACGAGGGTGGTCGCCATGATGAGAACGCATATCAATTACTTCACTTGCTTTTTTAATTACTCTGAAAGCAGCTTCGCAAACTTGTTTTGGTTCACCAACAAAAGTAATTACAGTACGGTTTGTTGTTGCACCTGGATCAACGTCTAATAATTTAACGCCTTCAACTTTTTCTATTTCATCAACAACTTGTTTGATGATATTTTGGTTACGTCCTTCACTAATATTTGGAACGCATTCAATCAATTGTTTCATAGTGATTATATTACTTTTTTTAATTCAAATTAAATTGCATTGTCTTTGCAAGAAAGACTAATTTTAAGTTTGCAAAGTTCGGTAAAATAAATGATATGGAGGTGATTTTAGGATTAGGCTTTAAGCATTAATAGTATCTTTGAACGTCAATTAGCCTTACTCCATCTAACCAAACGGCAATGCAGCCAACAACTCCATTATCTCCTTTTTTGCTTATTGTTTGAAGGGTGGTGTCATCAACAATTTCAAAATACTCCAATTCAAAATCTTTAATTAGTTTAAATTCATTAACAACAAAGGTCTTGATTTGAGAAAAAGACAAACTGTCTTTCATTGTAGCACTCTTTTGTAAAATATAATGAATCTTTGGAGCTATTTCTCTTGCCTTTTGACTTAAACGAGCATTTCTTGAACTTAAAGCAAGACCATCTTCTTCTCTAACAATTGGACAAGGAACAATTTCAACTGGTGAGTTTAATTGTCTTACCATATCTTTAATAATTGCAATTTGTTGAAAGTCTTTTTCTCCAAAGTAAGCTCTATTTGGATTAACCCAATTAAATAAACGGCTAACAATTATTGCAACTCCATTAAAATGTCCTGGCCTTTGTTTGCCTTCCATAACTGCTTCCAAACTTCCAAAAGAAAACTGTTCTGTAGGTTCTTCTTTATAAACTTCTTGAGCATTTGGAGAAAACATAATATCACAACCATTTTCTTCCAAAAGTTGAGAATCTTTCTCTAAATTGCGAGGGTATTTTTCTAAGTCTTCTTTATTGTTGAATTGAATTGGATTAACAAAAACACTACTAACAACAATATCATTTTCTTCTCTTGCTCTTTTTATTAATGACATATGACCAGCATGCAAAGCACCCATTGTTGGAACAAGTCCAATTGTTTTTCCGTCTTGTTTTAGTGATTCAATATATTGAGTGAGTTCATTAATGTTTTCTAGTCTCTTCATCTATTTTTCTTCTTAAATATTATAAATTTTAGTCTTTATCAGTTACATCTTCGTAATCTGTTTCTTCAACTTTATCTTCTAAGTTATTGTTGCTTTTATTTGCTTTAAAAGTATTTTCAACTTGTTTTTTGGTTTGATACAACTTAATAGTAAGATCAATAATAAAACTAATTACAGTAATAATTATACTAAAAAGAAAAGCATCCCAGAAGCCATATACTTCAAATCCCTTAAGGAAATAGCTTGTTAATAAAATAATAATTGCATTTATTACCAAGTTAAATAGTCCTAATGTGGTGACCATTATAGGTAATGAAAATAAAACTAAAACAGGTTTTAAGAATGCGTTTAACAAACTAATTATTAATGCGGCTAATAATGCATCTAATACACCATCTACTTTAGCAAATGAAAATAAATAGCAAGTAATGAATATAGAAATAGCCATTATTAGAGTTTTAACCCAAAATCTTGCACTAAGTATTGACGGGTTATCATTAGAGAAATTCATTTTAATCATTCCCATAATATTATTTATTAATTAGCCTGCAAAGATAGCAATAAAAAAAATATTGCGTAAGTTTGCAAAAATATTTTGCTATGAATAAGGGAAGAGAAAACAAACCACATATTGGAGTATTTGGAAGATGTAATGTTGGGAAAAGTACATTGATAAATAGGCTTGTAGGACAAGAGATTTCGATAGTGAGCAATTTGGCAGGAACAACAACTGATGCTGTTAAGAAAACAATGGAAATTAAGGGTATTGGTGCAGTTGTTTTAATTGATACTGCAGGAATTGATGACGTTTCGGAATTAGGAAAGAAAAGAGTTGAAAAAGCTTATGAAGTTTTTTCTCAAATTGATTTGGCTATAATTGCTTTTGATAACAATTTTGGAAAAGAAGAAGCTGAGTTAATAAAAACAAGTGAAAATTTAAAGGTTCCTTTTGTATTGGTATTCACTAAAAGTGATTTGAGTCCAATTAGAAAAGATTTAAAGGAAACAATTGAAAAGAATTACAATCAAAATATAATTGATTTTACTCAAGACAACAATAAATCTGTTATTGATTTAACAAAGCAGATTATAAAAACTCTTCCTCCAACTTCTTACCAAAGAAAAGGAATTTTAACAGGTTTGATAAAGAAAAATTCTGTTGTTTTGCTTGTTGCACCAATTGATTCTTCGGCTCCAGAAGGAAGGCTTATTTTGCCACAGGTACAATTGATTAGAGATGTTTTAGACCATGATGCAATCACAATTGTTGTTAAGGAAACAGAGCTTGAATATGTTTTGAAGAATGTTTATCCAAAACCTGATTTAGTTGTTACGGATAGTCAAGTGTTTGATTATGTTAATAGTGTTGTTGATGATAAAATACCATTAACAAGTTTCTCAATTGTGCTTGCACGTCTTAAGGGAGCTTTTGAAGACTATGTTAAAGGAACTCCTAAGCTGGATAAACTAAAGGATGGAGACAGAATATTAATGTTGGAATCTTGTTCTCATCAACCAACATGTGAGGATATTGGAAGAGTAAAACTACCTCAAATGATTAGAAAATATTCAAAGAAAGAGATAGAATTTGATGTTGTTGCTGGTCTTTCCCCATTTCCTAAGCCAATTGAAGAATATGCTATGGTAATTCAATGTGGAGGTTGTGTTGCAACTGAAAAGCAATTGCAAAGTAGATTATTGCCAGTTATTGAAGCTAAAGTTCCCGTTTCAAATTATGGAATTTCAATTGCTTATATGAATGGTATATTCAAAAGAGCAACTAAGATGTTTGTCAAAAAACCATAGTATGTATTTTTACTCCAAAATAAATTATTATCTTTGAAAATTAATTTGTAGAGTATTTCTAATGAAAAAGCTTGTAATTATTGTTTTTTGTGCTTTATTGTTTGGATCATGTTCAAATGCTTTATATAAGTATTATGATTACGATAATCTTTTGTATGCCTATGGTACAAGGGATTTCTCTGAAAAAGAAATAAAGAAATTTTCACGCCAATATTCAAAAATTGTTGAATTGCCAAAGGGCAAGCGTAAACTTCCACCTCCAGGAGCATGCGTAGAGTATGCACTTTTACTTTTCCAACAAGGAAAAAACAAAGAAGCTAAGGAATATTTTGTTAAAGAAACAGTATATTATCCAGAATCACAACCTTATGTTGATTCTCTTGTAAAAAAACTCGGACTATGAGAAAGCTATTATTAATATTGACTACTATATGCTTATTTGTAAGTTGTAATCTTGCCAAGGATGTATTAGAAAAAAACATGCCTAAGGAAGTTGACGCAACTGAAGATGTTATTGCAGATATTACTGGAGAAAAGAAAGAGGTTGTAATTGACACAAACGTAACTCGTTTAAGCAAAAAAGAAATAAAGAAACTCAAAAAAGAAAGAGAACGTCAGGATAAAATTGCAGCAGGAGATACTCTTGGTTTTGTAAAGAAGACTTGGCTGAAATACTTCCCCAAAAGAGAAGATAGGATAATTTCTTATCCACATATGTATACTCAAAAACCTAAAACAATCCTATTAATTTATCCATGGAACAGGTCAAAGAATTTGGCTGCTCCTGAAATGTATATAATTAATATTGCAAAAGAATTGAGCCTTAAAGGTTATTATGTTGTCCCTCCAATGATAACAATGAATCTACATAATGAAGACACTATGTTTTCTTCTCAATATCTCAAATCAAATGATTTGAAGAAATATAAAATGGAATATGGTGCTGATGCAGTTATGTTTGTTACTATTTATAGCCTTAACAAACCATGGTGGTCAACAAATATTAATTCTGTTGCTGAATATAATTTAATTTCAACCACAACTTCCGATACTCTATTTAATAGAAAGGCTGACTTCAACTACGATAGTCCAATTCCTCCATATAAGGTAGATAAATCGAAAGATACCTACGAAATGGAGCCAAGAACAATCCCTCTTTTTGGAACTTGTTATCAAATGCAAAGGTCTGTATTTATGGATTTCCCTTATGGTCCTTATCATAAAAAATATCTTAAAGATCAAAAGAAATTCTCCTATCAAAGAGAAATGAGATATAAGGTTGATGCAAGACCAAGTTAAAAGGGAGTTATGAAAGTAAAAACAGCTTTTTTTTGTAAGGAGTGTGGTGCTCAATCTTCAAGTTGGATTGGTAAATGTCCTCAATGTGGAGCATGGAACTCCTATCAGGAGGAAGTTCTTGAAAGAGAAGGGGAGAGTAAGTATAGCAAGAAAAACAATAAATCCTCATCAAAGCCTCAAATCATTAATGAAATAACATTTTCTCAAGAAAAGAGAATTGATACTTTCAATTCAGAGCTCAATAGAGTTTTGGGAGGCGGATTGGTTGTAGGCTCTGTTGTATTGGTTGGTGGAGAGCCAGGAATAGGCAAGAGTACTCTTTTGCTTCAAGTTGCTCTTAACTGTAAGGGAAAGAAAATTCTTTATGTTAGTGGAGAAGAGAGCCTTCAACAAATAAAACTAAGAGCTGATAGGGTAGAGGGCGAGAATAATGAGTGTTTTATTCTTACCGAAACAAACATACAATCAATATTTGAACATTGTGATGGTTTAAAGCCAGATATAATAATTATTGATTCAATTCAAACCATAACAACTCAAGATATTGAATCTTCCGCAGGAAGCATATCTCAAATTAGAGAATGTGCTGGAGAGTTGCAAAGATATGCAAAAACAACTTCTACAGCAGTATTTTTGGTTGGACACATAACGAAAGATGGCTCAATTGCAGGTCCTAAGTTATTGGAACATATTGTTGATACTGTGCTTCAGTTTGAAGGAGACAGAAACTATGGTTATCGTATGCTTCGCTCAGTTAAGAATCGTTTTGGTTCAACAAGTGAATTGGGAATTTATGAAATGCAATCCACTGGACTTAGAGAAGTAAGTAATCCTTCCGAAATTTTGCTTTCACAAAGAGATGAAGCACTTAGTGGAACAGCAATTGCCGCAACGATGGAAGGCACTCGTCCAATTTTAATTGAAACCCAAGCCTTGGTGGCTAATTCCAATTATGGAACAGGACAAAGAACTTCCACTGGATTTGACCTAAGACGTCTTTCAATGCTTTTGGCAGTTTTGGAAAAAAGAGGAGGATTTAAATTAATAAATAAAGATGTATTCTTAAATATTGCAGGAGGAATTAAAGTTGATGACCCTGCAATTGATTTGGCTGTTGTTGTTAGCATTATTTCTTCTTCAGAAGATATATCAATAAGTTCTCAATATTGCTTTGCTTCCGAAATTGGACTAAGCGGAGAGTTAAGACCAGTAATAAGAATAGACCAAAGAATAGCTGAAGCTGATAAATTAGGTTTTGAAAAAATCTTTATTTCAAAATATAACACCAAAGGCTTAGATACTTCAAGATACAAGATAGAGATTATCCCTCTTGCCAATCTTGAAGATGTTATAAGATATATCTTTGGATAAAATTCTCTATTGAAACTAAATCTTGTTTATAGCCTTTTTAGGAATAGAAGTGTGAATATTGTCTTCTACTAAGAAATCTTCAAATGTTTTAAATAAAGGATTTATCTTTATATTTTCTTCATCTTGGAATATACGTTTTGAAGTTTCAAATGGAATACTTTCAACCTTTGTTCTTGTTTGATCTAACTGCAATGATTTTATCTTATTAACCAATAGTTGCTTTATTAAATAAAAGTAGTTCATGAGTATTTGACGAGATAGATTAAAATCGTAGTCGTTATTCTTAATCTGATTAATAACAATAAATCTAATATCCGACAAAACATTAAAATCTTTTAAAGACTGATAATGACTTCTCATATCAATCCTGTTTTCCTTAATTAGTTTTGAAGTTATTTCTCTAAAATACATATTAATTTTAGGTTCAACCTTAAAACCAATATTCAAATCTATTCTAATAACCTTATTTGGAACAATTTCATACACTTCATAAGTTAGCTGTTTTGGATCGTCAGTATTGTTGACGTGCAAGAACCAGTAAGTATCAGCTCTTTTTACTCTGTTAATTAAGATTGAATAGAAAATTAAATGTTCCAATCTTTGAGGACTGTTGCTTTTTGTTAAGTAAACCAAGTTTGTAGAATATTTAGGTATAGTCTCATCTTTAGAAATGGCAACAAATAAATCCTTAAAACGATCAATGCTTAAATATTTTACAAATAGACTTTCAATATTAGAACCTCTATGCCAAGTGTACATAATTGAAATAAATACAAGCATAATTACCAATGAAACCCAACCACCATCTGCAAATTTGGTTAAATTAGCTAATAGGAAAGTAATTTCAATTGTAATAAATATAAATCCAGTAATTGATGCAAAAACCTTACCTCTTTTACTTTTTAAATAGTACATCAATAGAAAAGAAGTCATCAGCATTGCAATTGTAATTGATAGCCCATAAGCTGCTTCCATTTTTGCGGAAGATTGAAAGAATAAAACTACTAAAATACATAATATCCATAAAGTTTTATTTACAAAAGGAATATACATTTGTCCTTTTACATTTGTTGGATATTTTATTTTTATTTTAGGGAAGAAATTAAGAGATATGGCTTCCGAAACAATTGTGTAAGAACCTGAAATCAATGCTTGAGAAGCAATTATTGCAGCAAGTGTTGCAATTATAACTCCGTATGGCAATAACCAATTAGGCATAATTGCAAAGAAAGGATTAATACTTGAGTTCCATGTTGACTCATGACTTATCAACCAAGCACCCTGACCAAAATAATTTAAAATCAGACTTAACTTAACAAAAATCCAAGAAATTCTAATATTCTTAATACCACAATGCCCCAAATCAGAATACAAAGCTTCAGCACCAGTTGTAACAAGGAAAACTGCTCCAAGAAAAGCTAAACTACTTGGATAATGAATAATTAATTGGATAGCATATATTGGATTAAGAGCTTTTAAAATAGTTGGATAACTTGATAAAGAAAATATTCCTAAAATCAATAGTAAAGAAAACCAAATGAACATAATTGGGCCAAAATATTTCCCCAATTTATATGTGCCAAATTGTTGAGCGAAGAAAAGAATGGATATGATGGTAACAACAATTAATACAACATTTAAATCAGGGAAAAATTTAACAACACCTTCCACAGCTGAAGTAACAGTCATTGCAGGAGTAATAACTCCGTCACCAAGCAATGCACAAGCACCAATAATTGCAGGGAAATAAATCCATTTATGCTTATTCTTTATTAGGGTAAAAAGTAAGAAAATTCCTCCTTCACCTTTGTTGTTAGCCTTTAGAGTAATAAAAACATATTTAATGGTAGTTTGAAGAGTAAGAGTCCAAAACAAAGCTGATAAACCTCCAATTACAAAACTTTGAAAATTATATGAAGTAAAATCCAATGTTCGCATTATAGCTTGCATTGTATATAAAGGAGAAGTACCTAAATCTCCATAAACAATACCTAAGGTAACAATTAATCCTAAAGCAGATAAATCAGTCCCTTTTTCACTTTTCCACTTAATCATTTAAAAAATATTTTTTTCCTATTATTAAAATAAATAATACCTATTTTAATTGCCAATAGATTAAGTAATTGTAAACCATAAAGACTTATGAATTGGTAATTTTTGGGGATGCAAATGTATAATAATTTCACATAATAGAGCAAATAAAAATAAAAAAAATATTTTTACCTTTTTTAAGCATGAATAATTGGAAATAAAATATAGAAATAGCTACTCTATTTTAAACTGATTTTGTAATCAACAACCTTTTCAATATCCTCAAATTGACTGTTATCTCTTATCTCAAAAGTCAATTGTCTAAACTTCCCAACTAGTTTAGTGTTTTCAAAATTCTTTATTATTGACTCTTCAAGACCTAAATCATAAATGCCAACATAGTTTTTCTCATTAAAATAGAATGTTAACTTAAAGAAGCCATCCCAAATAGATAGCCAGAAAACTGTTTTCTTCTTAAATTGAACCTTACAAAGCCAAGCCTTACCATCATTATAGTAGTTCCAAATATAAATTAGATCTTTAGCAACCAGCTTTTCCTCCAATTCTTTATAAGGCAAAAATACATCCCCCAACAAGTTCATAAGAACATTACTATTTGGAGATACTTCCTTTTCCCTAAGCAACATCTTTTCCATAAAATGATTTTATAATTGTTTTTTATTGTTGAGATTAATAATTTATTAATTGATTATTATGAGTATTTCCTATTATTCGTTTCAATCAATAAATAATTGTTGAATTGAATCTTTTTTTAATCTGTTTTACAACTCCAAAACTACAATTTATTTATGAATAACCAATAAAAAATCTTAAAATATTATCCAAATAAATGAAAAACAAAGTATTTTAAATGATAATAGGAATTAAATCTAAAGGGTTATTTGGTGAAAATAAGAATAGAACTTTAAACTTAATCATCTAAAACAATGAAAAAAGGATAGGAAAAATAAAACGCTGTTTCAGTAAAATAAAGTAAAGAAAGAATTTATTAAAGTAAAGAAAGAAAAAATTAAAGTAAAGAGTTAGTAAAATAGAATAAGGAGTTAGCAAAATAGAATAAGGAGTTAATAAAATAGAATAAGGAGTTAGTAAAATAGAATAAGAAGTTAGCAAAATAGAATAAGGAGTTAGTAAAATAGAATAAGGAGTTAGTAAATTAGAATAAGGAGTTAGTAAAATAGAATAATTGAATGTTTTTTGAAATGCTTATTGAATGAAATTTTTACTTGATATAATTGAAAAAAGACTTGATCTTTTCTGAAAAAGTCTTGATATAAATTGAAAAAGTCTTGATATATTTCTGAAAAGACTTGATGTTTTTGAAATTATTAAACTTACTAATCAAGGATTATTTTATAATTAAAAATTAATGACCTTAGAGTCTTTTATTACTTTAAGGTCATTAATTATATAATTAGCAAAAATAGGGTAGAGCACTATCTATTTGGATGAAGGAGTTAATTCTACTGGGAATTTTAGTGAATTGCCTGTTTCGAAAACAAATTCAACTCCAACTATTCCCCAGTTATGGTTTGCATAATAGATGATTTTTGATACCCCATTTGATGATTTAGGTTCTTCAACTTTAAGAACTTTAATATTCATTCCATCCCAATAGTAGTCATTGGTTGTAGATTTATGAGTAACTGTTCTAACATTTCCCCATGCTGTGTTGTATTTATCTCCCTCTTCGCTGTCAAACTTTACCAATATGCCTGGATCAAAGCCTTGAATACTTTCAAATCCTTCATTGGTGGCTTTAATTTTAAGGGTAGGGGCTGTAACGTTATTTCCAACAACAGTAAATCCTCCAACATTGTTTACCAATTGAAGAATGAAATCATCGGTTACTGTTGCAGACAGGTTAACTGTGCTTACTCCATTAACGTTTTCTGTAACTGTTCCTGTTATTTCTCCAACTCCTTCAACTGCTCCAGCTGCAACTGTAACTTGTGCTCCAACATTTCCATAAGTTGATTGTGTTCCTGTTATGTGTTCAACTACAGGAACGGTGGGTTTGGTATCTTCTTTCTTGCAGGAATTTATTAATGTAGCCGTAACTAATAATGAGCTAATTAAAAATAATACTCTGAATTTTTTCATATAGGTTAATTATTAATTGTTAATACTTTTGCAAATATACAAACGAAAGCTTCGTTTTTATCAATTAGGTTGAAATTTTTTTAATATCACTTGTCTTTCTTGTTGTTATTTTATTGATATTCAAAAGATATTCTATTATATGCTAAGTTGTTGAGGTTCTTATTTATTTTCTTTTTTCTTAAGGTATTCAAACACAACATTAATGATTAAAATAAGAACAGATGAAACGACTGCAAGTTCAAATAGTCCCATCCCAACCAATACTCCAACTGCTGCTGCACACCAAACAGTTGCTGCTGTTGTTAGTCCAGATATTTGAGTATCATTTTTGAATATTATACCTGCTCCAATAAATCCAACTCCAGAAACTATTTGTGCAATTACTCTTGTTGGGTCTGATTTTATGTAATAGACCGACACCAAGGTGAAGATTGTACTTCCAAGTGAAATTAGAGATATGGTTTTTACTCCAACAACTTTATGTGACCTTTCTCTTTCTAAGCCTATTAAAAATCCTAAGCCAACAGAGATTAATAATTTTACAATCATGCTAATCATAAATCCTCCTTTGTTTTTGTTTGCTGCAAATATACAAAAAAAGGAGGTCAATATGACCTCCTTTTCTTATTGAATAGTATTAATAGATTATTTAACAATTAATTTTGTTGTGCTTGTTGAGTTGTTTGTGATGATACGAACCATATAGATTCCTCTGTTAAGGTTTTGTACATTTATTTCTTGTGAATGTACTCCTGCAGATTGACGTCCTTTGTTTAATGAACTTACTAAACGAGAATTCATATCATAAACTTGAAGTGTTACATCAGATGCTTTTGAAAGGTTGTATTCAAGAGTTGTTGTGCTTGAAGCTGGGTTTGGATAAGCTTTTAAGCTTGGTTTTTCATTAATTGTAACGATGTTATCTTTAATTCCAATTAAATTAGTGTTTTCAGCAACAGTGTCTCCTAAGAAAGCAAATAGACCTTTTCCGTGAGTTGCAGCATAAATTGCTCCTGGAAGTTTTGTGTTTGCAAATGAAGTGAAGAATGTATTTTGTCCAACATAAGTATGGAATTCATAGCTTGGAAGGTTCATTGTTTGTTGTGTAATTTGGAATACAGGAACGTTAGGAATACCTGTCATTTTTATCCATTCAACTTCAACTTTTGACCCAGATGCTGTTCCTAAGAAATTATCTGTTTTGTAAATTCCGTCTTCAGCTCCAATATAAGCAACTGTACCATTATTTTTCATGCTTTCAATTAAAGCACAGAATACAGGTTTGTTGTTAGGTAAGAAGTCTTCATCGTTGATAGGGTCTCTGTTGATAGTTTCTTTAAATACAACTGAACTAAATGGAGTTGCTAATGCATTTGATGAAACTTGAATGTTAGATTGTGCACTTAGATAAGTTCCAAAAGTTAAGATTACATTGTTTCCATTTTGTTTGTCAATGTTGATAGATGTAATTTGACGATTGAAAAGCATTACTTCAGGAACTACTGTTATTGCATTTGGTGAATTTAAAAAGTCTATGTTAGATAAGTCAAATCTATAAAGGAATGATGTGTCAGAAACAGCATCAATTTTGTCAGTTGAAGCGAAAAGAGTTTTTCCATCATCAGTTACTGCAAAGCAATGAATTTTTTCTGTTGGTATGTTAGCAAATTTTGTTGTTTCATAGAACTTAACCATTGAAATTGGAGTAAGTGATCCTAAAAGTGGAGATGCTACATAGTCGTTAATGTTTGAACAAACATACATACCTTGTGATGTTCCAAAGAATAATCTTGATTGGATTGGGTTTTGAATTCTGATTGCAGTGTCTTGATTGAATTGAACAGAATCATTAAATACATAAATGAAAGGATATCCCATTGTTGGGCTGTTTGCTAAAACTGTATCTCCAGGAACAATCCAAGAACCTTCTCTCCATTCTTCATCAGAAGATGTACGATTGATTGGGTTAACAACTGTGTTTTTATCAATAACTAATGACATTGAGTCAGGTAAAGTAGAGTTGATTGATTCCCATAAATACATTGGAGTTACCAATGGTTCGTATGGAGCCCAAGTTTGATTTTCAATAATTCCACTAGGGAATAAAGTTGATCCATAGTTCCAAGTTACGTCATCAATTGAATAATAATCTCCTTCATTTCCATAAGTACGTGCAATTTGTCCATAAGGTCTTGAAAGAATTAGAGATTTTCTTTGTGTTGGATCAATACGTTGGAATTGTGAAGCACCAACATTACCACCATTTTCAGTATATTGGAATCCGTTTGGATTATATCCTGGAGAATTTATTGTCCAAATAACATCACCACCTTTATTTTCTCCCAAATTTCCAGTATTAGGAATATATATAGACCCATTTGAAACAGTTCCTCCAACAACAGAAGCGTCTGGAGCAACAGCTACACTGTAGAATTGTGTATTAATCATGTTTTTTGTAGAAAGTCTCCAGTCAGTTGTGTAAAGAGTAGAGTCGTAAGAGTAAATATGAATACCTCCATCAGTTGCAGCAACAATTATTGTAGAATCAAAAGATGTACTTGCATTGTCTTTTATAAGTAGTTCGTGAATTCCTTTGCTTACATAAGAAGGAGAGGTTCTAACTCCATCAGTACTTCCAAATGAGTTAGAGTATTGACTGATACTTTCCCAATAGTAAATATCAGAATTGTTTGCATCATATCCTTTTCTTACATAGTTTCCTCCAAGATAAACTATTTCTGGAGTTGTTCTGTCATCAACAACAATTGACATTGAGGCAGGATCACCACCATTTGAATATGATGTAGGAGTTGTTCTTCTCCAAGTAACATTATTTATGTCATCAGTTCTGATTAATATTTCTTCATAGCTTCTATATCCTTCTTCATCTTCGATAAGATAATTTACATATGCATAAAGTTTGTTAGGATTGTTGATACCAAAAGCTAATCTAATACGATTTATTGATAATGCATTTGCATCAAAAGTAGTAATATTTGCAGAATTTAATATAATTGAATTAGCTGTAAAGTCATCAGAAGAAATTGCTATTTTACCTTCACTGTCTGTAAAATAAACTGCAATGTTTCCATTGTTGCTAATGCAAACGTCTCCAACAGTAGCTGTAGCAGGAATTGCACTAACTGCAGTCCAGTTTGTTGCATCATTGTTAATTAACATTAAACCAGCGTCAGTTGCAACATAAACTTTGTTTGTTGCTTTATTAACAGCAATTTTATTAACAAAAGCTTTACCGTCACCATAACTATAAGGAGTTGTTGGTTTAGTAAAATCTAATAATTGAAAACTAATGTTTTGAGTTGCCCAATCGTATTTTTCTTGATCTGTAGCTAAGTTTGAAGCCCAATTTTTGTTTGTTTCATTTAATGTAGTTGATTTATAAACTCCATTACCCAACATTCCAATAACATCACTATTTATTCCGAATCCGTTTCTTTTGTAGTTTCCTTCTCCAGTTCCTAAATAAATAACACCATTATTGTCTTGAGCAATGCTAGTTATAGCAAGATTTTGTTGTCCGTCACCTAAGGTAATTTCTTGCCAATTTTTACCATTATTTACACTAATAAACAAACCTCCAGCAACACCACCTGAATAAATGATATTGTTATTGAAGCGGTCAAAGATTACAGCTCTTGAACGACCACTAATGTTATTTGGTCCAAGAGAAATCCATTGATCATTTGTTTGAGCATTAACTGAATTTATTCCAATAAAAGAAAGGAATAAAAACATTAATCCTAATAGTAATGTTCTGTTTTTCATAAATCTATTATTTTATTGCTTTTAAATTATTTCCAATTTTAATGAGCAAAAATACAAATAAATATTTAACCAAACTAATTTTGCTGCTTTTTTATAGGTATTTTTTTGCTAGATGTAAATAGGGATATATGTATAAGCATTAGATAGCTTATATAAATTGTTTGAGAGATTGCTTGAAAAATAGAATGTTTATTTTATATAGAAATTGATGTTTTTTTCAATTCTATTTCTAAGTAAATAAATAATGAAGTAATAAATACCAACTGTAAAAATTGCTAATAGAGATGGCATAACTTCATTTTTGTCAAAAAGAAATATGTATGTAAGTATAAAAGTTGCAATTAAAATAATAAAAGGGAAGAAAAAGCCTATTAGAACTGCTTTTACTCCAATCTTATTTTTCATACAAACAACAACTTCATCTCCAGGTTTATAGTTCGATGTATCGGAAGTTTTAACCTCAATAATTTTTTCTTTTGAATCGCCAGATATACATGCTCCCTTTGCGTGACATGATGCACACATTGATTTAGATACAATGGTTACTCTTATTAAATTGTTTTGAATATCTGAAATTATGCCTTTATGTTCTATGTCTTGGTTCATTTTGTCTGTTTGTTGTTTTAAATAATCACGATGTTTTTATTCTCTATCCATGCTTCTTTTCCATCTTCCGTTTTAATCTTTATCCAATTACTGCTTTTATCTACAATTTGTATCTTTTGACCTTTAACAATTTTTATTTTATCTGTTGAATTCTCATCTGGAGAGTCTTTCCCCATAGTTGTTTCAGAAAAAACAATGGCATAATCTTTTGATTGTATTTGATTTTGTCGAGTAAAACCAGCGAAACATGAAATCGCAAAAAGAATGGAAAAAAGGATAAATGAATAAAAAAATATTTTTTTGTTATTGAAGGAGAAGTAGTAATATATGAATATTATGCTTGAAGTTAAAAGTAGTATTATAGATACTATTGTCCATATAGATGGAATAAATAGATTTGAAATTTTATTCCACCAATTTACCAAAAAGAAGTTAGGCATAATATAAACATCGCTTTTTAGTCTTGCTTTTGCTACTTTTAGATTTGTATTTAGATTATCATCATTAGGTTTCAATAGAATACCTCTTTCATAATATAATATTGCATTTGCATAATCATTAAGTCGAAAATAAGTATTTCCAATATTATAATATAAATCTGCAGAAATATCTTTTTTATTATTTATTTGAAGGTAATTGTTTAAGGCTTTCTCATATTGTTTATTGCTATATGCCTGATTACCTTTTTCAAATAATATTTTTGATGATTGAGCATTTGAGTGTATGCTTATAAATAAAAGAATAATCAAATATATAAACTTTTTCATACTAACTTTTTGTTTAATTATTTTATTTGAGATTCTATGTCAGATAAAGAATTTGCTGCTTGTTCGTAAAGAGAGTCCATTTTTTGAATCTCTTCACCTTGTGAAAATCTCACGTATTCACAATTGTTTAAAAGTGATATTAGATTATTGATTGTATTTTCGGTTATATTTCTATTTTTCAATATTTCTTTGACGTTATCAAAGCTTAAATCCATTTTTACAATCTTAAATCTATCAGAAAGATAGTTCCATGTTGCTTGAGCAATTTCATTATAAAATTCATCTTTTTGATGATTCTCTAAATATTTTTTTGCTTTCTTTAGCCTATTCAGGGCAATCTTATTTGCTTTCTTATATCTAACATATGAAATGTCACTGTTTTTCTTGTTGGATTTATTTTTTAAAATAATGTATCCAATTGTAAGAATAATGATAAGAAGAAATACTAACAATAGATATGGTTTGAAGTAAATTGAAGCATTTTGTGAATGGAAATTAGTTGGTTTTGTTTTTATGTGTTCTATATCTCTTTTAATATACTTTTCTCTTTCACTCATTTGTTGAGCTAATCCGCTAAGTTCATCCTTGCCTTTTGCAATTTTTAATACAAATTCATTTGTTGAAATTGTTTTATAGGTTTTGGTTTTAATGTCAAAATATGTAAAATTCACCTTTGGTATTTTAAACTCACCTTGAACACGTGGAATTAATATGTATTCAAATGTTCTTTTCCCATTTAATCCATTTTGTGTTTTGTTTATTTGATCATTAATTGTTGGGTCAAAGGATTCAAAATCCTCAGGGATTTTTAAGTTAATTTTATCAATAAGACTCAAGTTTCCTGAGCCTGAAATGGTATATCTTAGTGTAATGGCTTCGTTAGTTTTGCATTGAAGAGGATTTGCAGTTGCAGAAATTTGGAAATTTCCTACTGCTCCAGAGAAATCAATGTTAGTTTTTGGAAGTTCGCTAACATTTACATTGATAACATTTGACTTTATGCTTTTCTTAACTCTTTCATACCCTGTTGGACCCATTGATTGAAAGAAGGAATCAAAAAATGGATCTCCTGTAGATACTCTTCTTTGGCTTCGAGATGCAATATGTGCAACTACATCAATATCTAAAGGAGCAATTTTTAATTTACCTGATTCTTGAGGATAGGCAATAACTTTTCTTAGTGTAGCAACTTGATATTGTTTTCCATCAATTGTTTCAGTGCTTATTGTTGGGTCTTGAGACATATCAATTTCCTCAATCCAGAATCCCTTATTTATAGGCATTCTATTTACTTGATATTCGGAAATATTAACAAGGGTATACAGTTTGTAGGTTATAATTATCTCTTCTCCAATAAAAGCTTTTGATTTATTTGCACTTGCTCTTATAAACAAAGCTTTATCGTCTAAAACAGTAACAGGAGCTTGATGGTTTTGATTTTGGGAGTATCCTCTTTGGGCTTGTGCTCGTTGTGATTGAGTAGGATTTTTTTGGACTTTAATTGTTAGAGAATTTGAGGTGTATGTTTTGTTATTAACATTAATTTTTGCACCTCTAATAGTAAATTTTCCTTCTCTGTTAGCAGTTAAAACGTAAGTAAAACTTGTTAAAGAAGTATTGGTCGTTCTACCATTTATCATATTATAAGATGACATTCTTGAAGTGCTTGGCCCAGCCAAAATTTCAAATCCACTAATACTTGGTGGAGTGAATTTTGAAATTTCATCAGAATTAATTTTAAATACTACTCTAAATTGCTCTCCAACGCCTATTACAGATGGACCTGAGGCAGTAAAGCTTATTTCTTGAGCATATAGGTTGAATCCTATAAATCCAAATAATGATAAGATGAATACAATAATTTTCTTTTTCATACCAAAATTACCAATCTTTAGCGTTTCTACTATTAATCACTTTTTTTTCTTTTTCTTTTTTTAATTTTTCCAAAGTGTTTTTCTCATTGTTCTTTAATGCTTCTAACATTCTTTGGCTATCTTTATTTTGCTTTGGCTTATTTTGTTTTTGTTGCTTAGGTTGTTGCTGTTGATTTTTGTTGTCTTGTTTCTTCTTTTGTTTGTTTTGATTTTTATTCTGATTTTGTTTTAGTAATCTCATTGCTAACGAAAGATTATACTTAGCAGAACTATCTTGTGGATTAAGTTTAAGAGTTTTTTTGTAATCTTCAACAGCTTTCTTTAGCCCTTCATTGTATTTTTCCCCTTTTTCCAATGAATCTAATAAAGCAAGTTTGAAATTAGTATTCCCTCTATTATATAATGTGTTTGCAGTAAATAATGTGTCCATGATTGTGTCTTGAGCTAATGCTTTTTCATAATATAATAAAGATTGATTGTATTGATCTTCTTTATTTTGTTTGTATGTAGAATTAGCAAGATTGAACTGTGCCTTTTTATAAGTACTGTCTATATTAAGAGATTTTCTGAAGTTATCTTCTGCTTTAGCATATTGCTTCTCTTCAAAATCCTTATTTCCTTCTCGCAAATAATTCTTTTCTTTATCGCAAGAAGCAAAAATAAATAAAATTAATATTCCAAAAACTAACTTTTTCATAAATAAATCCTATTCTTTTCCAAAGAAAAACTTCCTATTAATATACTTATTCTTCTTTTCAAAAACTAAAAATTCTATACAAAGAAACACAAGCGCAATAAATGCAAATATATAAAATCTATTTTCATAATCCTTATAAGCTATGGCTTGATATTCATTTTTGTCCATCTTATTTATTCTTGCAAGAATATTATCTAATCCAATTGATGCGTTATTAGCTCTAATATATACTCCATTTCCAACAGAGGCTATGTCTTTAAGAATAGTTTCATTAAGTTTTGTCATAACATATGACCCATTCTCATCTTTCTTGTAATCTATTTTGCCAATACCTTTTTTCGCAATAGGGATTAATGCTCCTTCAGGCAGACCTAATCCAATAGTGTTTATTACAACTCCATCTTTAGCAATTTTCTTTGCAATACTTACAGCTTCTTCTTCATTGTCTTCACCATCAGAAATAAGAATAATACTTTTTGATTTATTTTTATTTTTTTCTCCAAAGCTTTCATTCGCTATTTCCAAAGCTTCACCAATTGCAGTTCCTTGATTTGATATCATAGATGGGTCGATAACATCAATAAAAGTTTTTGCAGCACTGTAATCGTTGGTGATAGGTAGTTGAACGTATGCACTTCCTGCAAAAATTATTATTCCTATGCGGTCATTGTTTAACTGATTAATCAAATTGTTTAAAGATTGCTTTGCTCGAGATATTCTGTTAGGTTTAATGTCTTCAGCAAGCATACTATTAGAAATATCTAAGCAAACCATAAGATCAGTGCCGTTTCTTTCACTCTTTTCTATTGCAGTTCCTATTTGGGGATTAGAAATTGCAATTACAATAAAAGCATAGGCAAGATTTAGAAGAGTAAATTTAGTCCAAAGTTTTCCATAAGAAATCTCTGGAGCAATTGTTTTTATAAGTTCTTTATCAACAAGGTTATTTAATCTTGCCTTCTTTTTCTTTATATATATATAATGTATAATAAAGAAAAAAGGTATGAGTATTAAGAGATATAATGCTTCTGGAAATTCTGTTCTAATCATATCTATGGATTTGTTCTTAATATGGTTTTTCTTAATATCACTTCAGCAATCAAAAATAATAAAGCAGCAATCAAGAAGGGAAGAGCTCGATCTTTTTTCATTTTGTAGGAAGATACATCAATAATAGATTTCTCCATATTATCAATCTCTTTAAATATTGTTTGAAGAGAGTTTTTGTCAGTTGAGCGGAAGTATTTACCTCCAGTAACCTTAGCTATTTCCTTTAAAAGAGGTTCATCTATATTAACTTCAACATTTTGATATTGTTTTCCAAAAGGAGTTTGAAAAGGGTAGGGGGCCATTCCTATTTTACCAATTCCTATTGTGTAAACTCTCATCTTGTGTTCTTTAGCTATTTCTGCTGCAGTTAATGGGTCTATAGCTCCCATATTATTTACACCATCAGTTAAAAGAATTATTGTTTTACTTTTTGTTTTGGTATCTTTCATTCTGTTAATGGCAGTTGCCAAACCATCTCCAATTGCTGTCCCATCTTCAATAATACCACTTTCTACTTTTGAAGTTAATTCCAAAAGCATTCTATGGTCAGTTGTTGGAGGACATTGAGTAAATGCTTCTCCTGAGAAAACTACTAATCCAATATTATCTGTCAGTCTTCCTTGCATAAAATCTTTTGCAACTTCTTTAGCTGCCTCCAATCTGTTTGGTTTAAAATCTTCTGCAAGCATTGAGCCAGAAATATCTAATGCAACAACAATATCAACCCCTTCAACATTCATTTCATCTTTACTTAAGTATGACTGCGGTCTGGCTATTGCTATAATTAATAGAGTAAGTACTAAAAATCTTAAATAGTTAGGTAAAAGTCTGAATCTTACTTTCCACGATCTGGAATATCCATCAAATGGAGAAAGTTGAGAACAATGTATGTTGGGATATTGCTTTTTGTCATAAAAAAATTGAAAAACAATTAGCAATGGAATAATTAATAATAGAAGCAAGAAATAAGGATATTCAAAACCATTAATCATTTTTCACCTCCTTTTCTTTGTTCTCAATTATTAGTTTGGTACTATTAACAAACTCTATTGCATTTTGCATGCATTTTTCACTTAAATGTGAAGTAGGCGTATATTTTGCAAATTTAACCAAGTCAGAATACTCTAAAACTTCTTTAAGTAGCTTGAAAGATATTTCGTTATTAAATTCAATGCCTTTAATTTGAGTTAATATTTCTTGAGTTGTCATCTCTATTGCAATAATTGAGAATCTGTCATCAAGATAAATTCTAAGTATTTCTGATATTTCAGAATAGTATTCTTTAATTCTGTTATTCTCAATGAGTCGTTTAAGTCTTAATTGCTCAAGTGCATTTAAAGCAATTTCATGAGCAGGGAGTATTGGCTTAGGTTTGATAAAAACTTCCTTAATATTTATCTTCCTATATTTTTTCCAAAATTTATATAAGAAATAAGTTAAAGCTATAAGTCCAAATGCAATAAGAATCCAAATAATTATTGGCATTATTTCTTTAATAATAAAAGGTTCCTTTATGTTTGCTTTTATGTCTTTTATTTCAAAACTTGTTGTGTCAATAGGATAGGAAGTAACCTCATATTCAAAACTTCTTCCATTTTGATTTATTATTTTATGCTTTCCTTCAACAAAAGAAGTAAAATAGAACTTTACATCCAAGAATTCGTTACCATTTCTTTTAGTTGTGTCGATGGTTTGTTTTATTATTTCTAAAGTATCTTTCTTCTCAGTAAGCATATATGTGCTTAATTCATTTGTTTTCTCTAAAGGAAGACTAAAAGAATAAACTACCTGATCGCCAATTTGAAACTTAGTTTTGCTTATGTTGGGAATTGTTGGTTGTGAAAAGGCATTGCTAATTGAAAATAAAAGTAGAATTATTATTGATAGTTTTTTCATAAACGTCCTCCTCTCTCAAATAACTTTATTAAAGACCTAATGTAATCTTCGCCAGTATAAACCATAATGCTATCAATTCCAAGTCTATTAAACTTTTGTTTTAAGATATAATCTTGCTTTTCTCTTTGTTCTGAGAAATGTTTTAATAGGTTTTTATCAGAAGAATCTATCCATATTTGTTTTCCAGTTTCATTATCATAAAGTCTAACAAGACCAATTGAAGGAATGATGTCTTCTTTTTTATCTCTAACTATAATTGTAGAAAAGTCGTGCTTACGAGAAATTATCTCTAAAGAATCGTCAAAATTTCCAAAAGCATCAGTTATTAGAAAACATGTTGAACGTTTCTTAATAACATTATTCATAAACTTTAATGGAATATCAAATGAAGTTTTTGTGTTATTCTGCTTATAGGTTATCAATTCTTTTATTATTCTTAATATATGAGAAGAACCTTTTTTAGCAGGAATGTATTTTTCTACCTTATCACTAAAGAATATTACACCAACCTTGTCATTGTTTGCAATAGCTGAAAAACTTAAAACCGCAGCAATCTCTGTTATGATATCAGATTTCAAACTTCCATTTGTTCCAAAGAAAGTACTGCCACTAACATCAATTAAAAGAATAACTGTAAGTTCTCTTTCTTCTTCAAATACCTTAACATAAGGATGATTAAATCTGGCAGTAACATTCCAATCAATACTCCTTACTTCATCTCCATAGTTATATTCCCTTACTTCGCTAAAGGACATACCTCTTCCTTTAAAGGCACTATGATATTGTCCTGAGAATATATTCTTAGACAAACGTCTGGTCTTTATTTCAATCTTTCTAACTTTCTTTAATAAATCCTCTGCCATATTTTAAGGAACATCAACCTTGTTTATAATTTCATTAATTATATCTTCGGTAGTAATATTATCAGCTTCTGCTTCGTAAGTTAAACCAACTCTATGACGCATAACATCCAAACAGATTGCTCTAACGTCTTCTGGAATTACATAACCTCTTCTCTTAATAAAAGCATAAGCTCTTGAAGCCAATGCTAAATTTATTGTTGCTCTTGGAGATGCACCATAGCTAATATATGAGCTTAGCTTTTCTAATTTGTTTTCTTTAGGGAAACGAGTAGCAAAAACAATATCTGTTATATAGTTTGCGATCTTCTCATCTATATATACCTCCTTAACAACATCTCTTGCATGAATGATATGTTCAGGTTTAACTACTGATTCAATTTTAGGTATAGAAGCACCCACTTGTTGAGCAAGAATTAATTTTTCTTCCTCTTTTTTAGGGTAAGTAATAACAACCTTCATCATAAATCTGTCAAGCTGTGCTTCTGGCAAAGAGTAAGTGCCTTCTTGTTCAATTGGATTTTGTGTTGCAAGCACCAAAAAAGGTTCTTCTAATTTATAAGTATTTTCTCCAATTGTAACTTGTCGCTCTTGCATAGCCTCCAAAAGAGCTGATTGTACTTTTGCAGGAGCACGATTAATTTCATCAGCCAAAACAAAATTAGAAAAAATAGGTCCTTTCTTTACAGCAAAAGCTTCCTCCTTAGGGCTGTAAACCATTGTGCCAATTAAGTCAGCTGGTAAAAGGTCTGGAGTAAACTGAATTCTGCTAAACTTAGCATCAATACTTTTAGATAGTGAAGTAATAGCTAATGTCTTTGCTAAGCCAGGCACGCCTTCCAAAAGAATATGTCCATTAGCCAAAAGTCCGATGATTAATCTTTCTACCATTCCCTTTTGACCAATAATAGACTTGTGAATTTCGTTGTTTATCATATCAACGAATGCACTTTCACGCTCAATCTTTGCATTTAATTCAATAATATCAACCATAATTTATTATGTTTTAACTCTAAATCAGTATTTTTAAATAAAAGAACTGCTCTTTCTAAGGTTTAACTCAATTCTTTTAATTGTAACCTCAAACGATAAACATCCAAAATTATTATTGTCTTTTAGAAAAAAATTATACTCCTTGAGATAAAAATGTTTTTTTGAGTTTTTTACACCAAGAATTAAGCTTAAAAACAATAAATTAATATTTGAATAAAAATAAACTCCATTTTCTTTAATTTAAACGGGATTTAATTTAAAAAAGTCGGTGATTAAATAGAAATAGTCGCCGACTTTTTCTATTTAGATAGGAGCCTGCTTTATTTCAATAAAATATGGGCATTTTTTTGTTTTGGAAAATAGAAAAAAGATTGAAGATGGGATAAAATATGTACTTTTGCACAAAATTTTGAATATGAAAGGAGCTTCAAAAGGACATATAGCAATTCTTACTACCAATATAATATTTGGAATAAATATAGTTATAGCAAAAAATGTGCTTTCAAATGGAAATATTGATGCTCTAGCTCTAACTTATTTTAGAATGTTGGGAGCAACACTTGCTTTTTGGATAGCTTCATTATTTGTTAAAAGAGAAAAACTTTCAATCAAAGACTTTGTTATTTTATTTTTTGCCTCTTTATTAGGAATAGTAATCAATCAAACTTCATTTATTGTAGGACTTAAAACAACTTCTCCAATTGATGCTTCATTAATCATTACTCTAACTCCAATTTTAACAATGCTTATTTCTGCAGCATATCTTAAAGAACCAATTACATCTAAAAAAATTATTGGAGTTTTTATTGGGTGTTTGGGAGCGGTTATTTTAATTCTTTCCAGTAAATATCTTAATGTAAGTGGCACACGTTCTTGGCTTGGAAATTCACTTTGTTTTTTAAGTTCACTTGCGTATGCTTGTTATTTGGTATTCTTTAGAGACTTTATTAAAACCAAACACCCTGTAACTTTAATGAAATGGATGTTTCTTTTTAGCGTCATAATGCTTTTACCAATTGGAATTCCCAAAATAAGTGCAGTTGATATTAGTTCCATAAATACTATAATAGGAGTAGAAATCTTATATGTTGTTTTAATGGCAACCTTCCTTACGTATTTATTAATTCCAATAGGTCAGAAGAACCTAAGACCAACAACTCTCACAATGTACAACTATCTTCAACCAATAATTGCAGCTGTTCTTGCAATATTTTTAGGCCAAGACATCTTTGGCATAGAAAAGGTTTTGGCAGCAGTTTTAGTCTTTTTGGGAGTTTATGTTGTTACAAAATCAAAATCTCGTCAGCAAATAGAAGAGGAAAGTAAAGCAAAATCAAACAGTTAATATTATTGTTTTCTTCCGTTAAGAAAAATTATTATTAATTATTTGCTTTTTATACTTTAAATACATACCTTTGTCGCGATTAAATTTATAATCTCATATACAATTTAATTAAATATTGTTTAACTAACACATTTTTAAGTATGAAAAAGTTTTTTTACTTTCTCTTAGCGATTATTTTCGCTATTCAAGGCTGGTCTCAAGTAATTAATACATTCCCCTGGAATGAAGGATTTGAAACAGGATTAACTAATTGGACGCAACAGTATGTTTCTGGAACAAACTCTTGGACAACCGGATCAAGTGCGTCCCAAATCGCATCTGCTCAACAAGGAACACAATTTGCTTTGTTCTCTCATAATTCGACTGGAAATACAACCAAGCTTGTATCTCCAGTTTTTGATATTTCCGCATTAACAAATCCAACAATATTTTTTTGGTACACACAAACAGATTGGGGTGGTGACCAAAATACAATAAAAGTGTATTATCGTAGTGATACACTTTCAACCACTACTTGGACGGAAATATTATACTTAAGTCAAAATACACCATCATGGTCTATGGTAACACTTCCTCTTCCAAGTGGATCATCAACATATCAAATAGCATTTGAAGGATATGATGACTATGGATATCCAATAGGATTGGATAATTTAACATTATTAGATTTAACATGTCCTCCACCTTCAAATCTTGTTGGAACAAATCCTACAACATCAGGATTTGATTTAGGATGGACAGATGCTACAGGTACATTATGGAATATACAATATATGTTAGCATCAGAATCAGATTGGACAAATGCAACAACAATTTCTGGCGTTACTAATCCATATACTTTTACAACTCTCAATTCATCAACTGCTTATAAAGTTAGAGTACAAACAGATTGTTCAACAGAACAAAGTTTATGGACAAATCATATTACATTCTCAACTTCATGTGGTTCAATTACAACTTTCCCTTGGTCTGAAGGATTTGAAACATCACCTTGGGATGCAGCGGTTACACCTGGTAATGCATTAGCACCTTTATGTTGGATAAATATAAATGGAGGTTATTCAAGCTCTTCTTATATTTGGAGAAGAACTTCAACTGCTTCATACATACATTCAGGAACTGGAGCAGCTCAAATGTATACAAGTTCTTCTTATCCAACAAGTGATTGGTTGATTTCACCTCCAATTACTTTAACAGGAGGAGAAAGACTTCGTTTTTGGGCAAAAGGATATAATACATATATAGATAATATTAATGTTAAAATATTTGATATAACAACTAATACTTCTGACATTTCTCTTGCATCAGACACTGCATTATTTACTGAAATAATGCCAAATACATTAGTTTCTCCAACTGTATGGACTGAATATGAAATTAATTTAAGTCAATATGTAGGAGATTATAGAATAGCATTTGTAAGGAATACTACAGGTGGATATTATTTAAATCTTGATGATGTATCAATATCAGCTATACCTGCTTGTTCAAGACCATCTTTAATAACATCAAGTTCAAATACACAAAACTCAATTGATTTGTCTTGGACTAATGGTAATACATCTGATGCATCATGGTATATTTATTATGCTCCAACTGGAACATCAACATTTGATTCTGTTCTTGCAAATTCTAATCCATACACCTTGTCAGGATTATCTGCTTCAACAGGATATGATATATATATGAGAACAGATTGTGGCACTGAATTATCAGAAGCATCAAATATTTCTACATTTTATACATCATGTGGATCAATAACCTCATTCCCTTGGAATGAAGGATTTGAAGTTGCTTGGGCTCCAGCAGTTTCTCCAGGAAATTTATCATCTCCAACTTGTTGGACTAATATTAATAAAGGAGCAGGCTCAACAAACTATTGGTCAAGATCAACATCTTATTATCATTCAGGTGCAGGATCTGCACAAATGTACACTGATAATTCAAGTCAAAACAACGATTGGTTAATTACCCCATTGATTTCATTAACAGGAAATGAAAGATTGAGATTTTGGACTCAAAATTATAGTGCAACATCAGCTGAACTTGATGAAATATCAATTTGGATCTCTGATGGAACTATAACAACTATTGATACTACAAATATGGGCCAATATGATTCAATCCAAGGATTTTCACAAATTTATCAAACCACAATACCTATAGGACCATGGCAACAACATGAGATAAATTTAAGTCAATATTCAGGAGATAGATATATTGCTTTTGTTAGAAGAAATACTCCAGACAATGGTTGGTATCTTCGTTTGGATGATGTTGAAGTTTCAACACTTCCACAATGTAATAGACCTACCAATGTTACAGCAACAAATATAACTACAACAGATGCTGAAATTTCATGGGTAAATGGAAATCAAGCTGATGCTTCATGGTGGATATATTATAAACAATCTGGTACTACAACTTATGATTCTATTTTAGTTAATTCTAACCCTTATACATTATCAAGTTTACTTCCTTCAAGTGGCTATGATGTTTATGTGGTTACAGATTGTTCAACAGAACTATCAGAAGCAAGTCAAATACTTAATTTCCGTACACTTTGTGCAGATATTTCTACTTTGCCTTATCTTGAAAGTTTTGATTCTTATGGAACAGGATCTTCTGCAACTTCTTACCCTCCATGTTGGTCAAGAAACGTAACAACATATACTAATAATTATCCATATATATCATCAACCTCTTTCTCTACTCCAGGAGCATTATATTTCTATGCATATGGAGATACAAGAACTGTAGCTGTATGTAATCCTATTGATTCTACAGTTCCAATTAATACTTTGGCTGTTGAATTTAAGATGAGATATTCAACTGTAGATGCAAGTGGTATACAGCTTGGAGTAATGACAAATCCTAATGATTTTAATACTTTTGTAGCAGTTGGATCTCCACAAGTTCTAACAACTACAGATACATGGGAAGATAAAGTTGTATTCTTAAGTAATTATACAGGAACTGGACGTTATATTGCTTTGGCAGCTATTGCTCCATCAGGAGGTTATTCAAGAGCATATATAGATAACTTTAAGGTTGATTTAATCCCAAGTTGTCCAAGTGTATATGGATTGAATGTTGAGCCTTCATCAACATCTTCTGTTTCTGTTAATTGGAATGATGAAGCAGATGAAGGAGATGGTTATGTTATTGCTTATGCTTCTAACCTAAATGTACCATTTGACCCTGCAACTGCAACAAATATTATATCAGTTCCAACAGGATCACCTCTTCCATATATAATTCCTGGATTTAATCCTGGAGATTCTGTATGGGTAGCCGTTCAAAGAGGATGTGGTGGAGCATGGACAAATACAATAAAAGTTATTTTGCCTACTTTTGCAAACACATTACCTTTAACAGCTAATTTTGAAGATACATCATTAGATACAATATGGACTATTACTAATGGAACTCAAACAAATAAATGGTTTATTGGAGTTCCAGGAGCAAATGATTCAAACCCTACTGATGGAATTGACGAAAGAGGACTATATGTTTCAAGCGATAATGGAACAACTGCAACTTATGACAATCAATCATCTTCAGTTGTATTCCTTTCAACTATTGTTGCATTTGATAATTCTCCATCATTCCAATTAAGTTTTGATTGGTTAAATAATGGTGAAAGTGGATGGGATGGAATTAACGTTTATTTGCTTCCATTAGGAACAGTACTTACCCCAGGAACATTACCAAGTGATCAATATAAATTAAATCCTTCTTATTTATGCCTTCAAACAACTTTCCAAACATATACTAAAGCATTTAGTGCTGCATATTCAAATTCAGTTAAGCAACTTGTATTCTGTTGGAGAAATGATGGAAGTGGAGGAACAAATCCTCCAGCAAAGATCGATAATATTTCTCTTGTTGCACTTAGTTGCGGTATGCCATACGGTTTAGCAACTGATTCAATTTCTTACAATGGAACCGATGTTTATTTACATTGGACTGAACCGCAAGAATCAACTTCATGGATTTTAGAGTATCAACAAACAGGAGCAACTACTGGTTGGACACAAGTAGCTGCAAACTCAAATCCATTCACCCTAACAGGATTAAATCCAGGAACATCTTATCAAGCAAGAGTTCGTTCCATTTGTAATTCATCAGATACATCTGCAATTTCAAATGTTATTAGTTTCCAAACAGCTTGTGTTGCATTAACAGTTCCAACATTAGTTGAAGGATTTAACACCATTCCACCAAGCACTTGTTGGGAAAGAAAAACTGGATTACTTCCAGCAACAGGATTAGCAACTTTATCTTCAACAACTTCTGGATGGTATAGTAATACATACCCAATTATGCCAAATGCAGGAAATCATGCTTACATAAATATTTGGAGCACATCTGCAAGATATTGGTTAATTACTCCAAGTTATAATTTAGGAGATGGAACAACTCCAGCTCAAATTGAATTTGATGTATTGCTTTCTACTTATAATGCAAGTGGGGCACCAAATACAACAGGTACTGATGATAAATTTGCAGTAGTAGTATCAACAGATAATGGATTAACATGGGATGTTGCCAATGCATTTATTTGGTCAAATGATTCTGTTGCTACTCCTACAAGAATTTATAATAACCTATATCCTCTAAGACACATAATACTTCCATTATTTGATCAAACAACTTCACTTCCTTATACAGGAAATGTAAAAATTGCATTCTATGGAGAATCAACAGTATCTAATGCAGATAACTATTTACACATAGATAATTTTGAAATAATACCTTTTGCAACTTGTCAAAGACCAACATCTCTTGGAGCATCTGCTGTTTCTTCAACAACAGCAAATATTTCATTCCAAGAAAATGGAACTGCAACAACATGGCAATACGTATTAACTAATGGAACAATAACAGATCCAAATAATGGGACTCCTGTTTCAACAACTACTAATCCTATTCCATTAACAGGATTAACTCCACAAACTCAATATACAATTTGGGTGCGTTCAGATTGTACAACAGAAACTTCAGTTTGGTCAACACCATTAACATTTGTAACTGAAGCACCTCCTGCAACTGTTCCTTATTCTTTCGATTTCGAAAATCAAACAGAAGCTTTAGCATGGAGAAATCTAAGCGGAAGTGTTAATAATTGGGCAATTGGACAAGCAGCAGGTAATGGTCCTTCAACTCAAAATGCTAATGATAGTACAGCAGCATACATTTCTAATGATAATGGAGTATCTTATGCTATGAACTATGGTTATATTTATGCATATGGATATCGTGATATCGATTTTGGAACAACACCAGCTTCATATTCACTTACATTTGATTGGAAATGTCAAGGCTATGTATCAGGAACTTCAGCTTATTCAGGATTAATAGTTTATTTAAGAGATATAACAGATACACTTAATCCAACAGGATATCCAAGCAATGTAAATGATAATTTAGGGCTATTTGCACAACAATCAACATGGCAAACAGAACAATTACCACTTGATAATGTTTCAGGAGTTAAGAGATTAATCTTCTTCTATTTTGATAGCTATTATAATAATCAACCACCAGCAGCAATAGATAATATTTCAATTGTTCTTGAACCATGTCCAAGACCATTTGATGTTGCAGTATCAGGTACAACAACAACAACAACAGAAGTTTCATGGAATCATCCAGGAGCAACAAGTTATATTGTTTCATATAGAACAAATACAACAGGTTCAACACTAACTGATCTTCCAGCATCAACATCTCCATTAACTATTTCAGGACTAACAGCAGGAACATCATATCTTGTAGCAGTTAGAGCAATCTGTAATGGAGATACAACAATTTATTCAGAAACAGTTCAATTTACAACTCCTTGTGCTGATGGAGCTATATCTTCATTCCCTTGGATAGAAGGATTTGAAAGTGGACTTTCTTGTTGGACACAAGAATATGTAATTGGAACAACAGATTGGACAACATCTTCTTCTTATAATTCTGCTCATGCAGGATCAGGTTTTGCTAATTTCTATAATACTTCAGGTGAAAAAACAAGACTTGTTTCTCCACTTATTGATATTTCAGGATTACCAACACCTTATGTATCATTCTGGCATATGCAAGAAGATTGGGCTGGTGACCAAGATGAACTTAAAGTATTCTACAGAGTAAGTCAAGATAGTGCATGGAGACAATTAGTTCATTATACTTCAAGTATATATGTTTATCAATATGATTCATTAGCACTACCAAATCCATCTTCAACTTATCAATTAGCATTTGAAGGAATGGGAGATTATGGATACGGCGTTGCATTAGATGATGTAAAAGTTTATGATCCAAATGGCTCAGCGTGTGCAGCACCAACTAACTTATCAGTTAGTGGTATTCAAAACACCACAGCAACAGTTAGCTGGATACCAGCAGGAACAGAAAGTGCATGGCAAGTACGTTTAGGAACAACAGGCACACCTGTAGATGTAGCAAATACTACATACTCATTCCCAGCAACACTTACAGCAGGCACACATTACACTTACTATGTAAGAGCAAATTGTGGAACAAACTATTCAGCATGGGTACAAGACACCTTTACAACCACAGCAGGTCATCAAGTAGTACAAGTAACAACAATTCAACCAACAGCTATAACCCAAACCAATGCAACCTTCCAAGGTACATACGTTCAAGGAACTGATACTATATCAGCAATAGGTTTTGAATACAAAACTACAGCAGCAACAACCTGGACAGACCAAGTAGTAACCCCTGTAGTAACACCATTCACATACGTAATGACTACACTAACAGCAAATACTAACTATAAAGTAAGAGCCTATGCAGTAACAGCAACAGATGGAAGAGTATATGGAGATACACTAACATTTGCAACCCCAGCAATTGTAGCACCTACCGTAACAACTCTAACACCAAATCCAATTAGTTACACAAGCGCAACCTTCCAAGGAACCATAGTAGAAGGATCCGAAGCAATAAATGCAAGAGGCTTTGAATACAAATTACCAAGTCAAACATGGCAAGATGCAAACATAATCTCAGCAACAGGTACTAACAACATCACAGCTTCAGTAACCACATTACAACAAGCAACTACATATGATGTAAGAGCCTATGCAAGAACAGCAAGTGCAACAACTTATGGATTATCAATAACCTTTAATACACTAAACCAAAGTGTAACACCTCCAACAGTAGCAACTTTAACAGCTAATTCAATCAATGATAGAAGTGCAACCCTACGCGGAACAATAACCGCAGGTAGTGAAGTAATATCAAATCAAGGATTTGAATGGAAAGCAACAAGTGCAACTACATGGACCCCAGTAACTGTAGTACCTGTTAATGATACTATAATTTATCTACTAACCGGTATAGAACCAGAAACCAACTATGAATTTAAAGCCTTTGCAACCACAGCAACAGCTACAACATTTGGCACAGTCCAAGCATTTGTAACCTTAGGCTTAAATGAAATAGATGGCAGTGTAATCACAGTAATGATGTATCCAAACCCAGCAAGTCAAGAAACTAAATTAGTAGTAACAGGCTTACAAGGTGAAGTTAAGATTACAATTAGTGACGTACAAGGTCGCATAATCAATACCATTAACACCAGAGCACACAACAATAAGGTAGAAGAAACCATAAATGTAAGTGATATGGCCAATGGCGTATATTATGTAAGACTACAAAACGATCAAATAAGTAGAACCCAAAAGTTAATAGTAAAATAATAACCAGAAGGTACTATTTAAAATAAATAGACAACTAAACACGAAGTGGCTACCTCAAAAGGGTAGCCACTTTTTTATTTAGGCATTTTTGTAAAAGGATTTAATGAGAAAAGTAAAAGACTATTCATTAATTATAAGTGAAAATTAATGAATATAATTTTGATTTCATTTTATATAAAGGTACAAGCTTTTATTATGGTTTTAGAAAATACGGTTTATATATAATAATGTAAGACTATAATATAATTAATGTAATACAATGCTAATTTTATTCTTTTTTAAAGTAAAAACTTGTTGCTAAAAAAAACATCAATCATAATTAAAAATATATCAATCATATTTAGAAATATGTCCATTATATTTTTATTTATGATGGACTTATTTTTTATTATGATTGACTTTTTTCAATAACTCCTTATTATAATTTACTAACTCCTTATTATAATTTACTAACTCCTTATAATAATTTGCTGAAGTAAGGTTTTATTTTTCTATAATCTTGTCTTTGAAAATAGAATTAATTTGAAAAATATAATTGTTACTTAGGTCAGATAAAAAGATATAATCTATAAAGATTAAATATAGAGTGCAAAAAAGATTAATCTTCTACAAATTTTGATTATGATAACTCTTAAAAGGTATATTTTACCTAATGATATATTGCAATAAATTCAATTAGAGCAACGTATCCATCAATTGTAAATTCAATATCACTTGAGAAAGTCGAATTGTTTGAATAAACTTATTTGCTATTATATTACTTGAAAAGTTTGAATCACCTTTATAAACAATAATCTGAGCATTTGCAACTACTTGGCAAATAATTAATAAAGCAATAAAGGATGATTTTTTCATAACTTAAGATTTATGCGCAAATCAATGATTAATTTTCAAAGAAAAGATATTTTAGAATTGTTTTGGTTGATTTTTTGACAAGATTTCAATTAAGAAATTTCAAAATCATGATTTTTTTTCATATTTGGAAATAATTATTTATTGCAAATGGAGAAAACATAAAAACAGGTATTTATATTTTAAAAATGTTGTGAAAATGAGGCCTGACTTCACTTTGTTAATAAAGTTTTAACTTAAATAATTAGGATTTGGTTTTTTTAATAGTTTTCTTTGCAGAAAATTTTCTATTCAAGAAAATACATTATTGTTTAACTAAATAATTCGAAAAATGAAACGATTATTATTTTTTCTGATGGCGATAGTCTTCGCCATCCAAGGCTGGACGCAAACTCCGGCGACATTACCTTATTTATGCGATTTTGAAGATCCAAATGAGATTTCTCAATGGAATTTAAGCAATTCAACTTGCGTAAATAGATGGGCATTTGGTCAGGCAGTTACTGCGACTGGTTTTTCTGGAACATCTATGTATATTTCGAATGATTCCATTTCGAATGCATATACAAACTCTACAGTATATACTGTAGTTGCTTCGAGAGCAATTGTGTCAGATGGTTCTGGTTTTTATCAACTTTCTTTTGATTTTAATTGTCAAGGAGAATCAAGTTTTGACTTTGTGAAAGTTTTTGTAGTGCCCAATGATACAAATTATGCTGGTGTTTCTGGCTCTACACCTTATTTTGCCGCTTCATCTTATACAAGTGCGCAATTAGTAGCAAGAAATGGTTCAAATAACTATTTGAACTTTTTGTCTGGACGTTATTTCTATGAAATTCCTGCTGCTCTAATGGGAGCTTCAGGAAACACTGTAAAACTTGTTTTTGTTTGGAGAAATGATGGTAGTGGTGGAACACAACCTCCTGCTGCAATAGATAATATTTCTATAGTTTCTTCAAATTGTGTAGCTCCTTCAGCTTTAGCAGTTCCTACTGCAAATATAACAACAACTTCTGCTGATATTACATGGGGATCTGATGCCTTAAATACTAGTTTTACACTTGAATACAAATTAAAATCTCAAACTTGGACTGAAGCGATAGCTGTTCAAAATGTTACATCTCCACATACATTACAAGGATTAACTCCAAATACACCTTATGATGTTAGAGTTAAGTCAGATTGTTCTGGTTCTGGAAGTATTTGGTCATTAACTAATTTCCGTACAGCTTGTGATGTAATAAGCTCATTACCATTTTCAGAATCATTTGATGATTATGGTACAGGTACTGGAACTTTCTTAACATGTTGGGGAAGAGTGACATCAAATACTTATCCTTATATTTCTTCAACTAATAGTTCTGCTCCTGGTTCAATGTATTTCTACACTGCTTCTGGAGCATATAATTATATAGCAACTCCTCAGTTCGACGCTTCAATTCCAATTAATACTCTATCAGCATTCTTTAAGTTATATAAAGGAACTGCAGCATACAATATTACTGTTGGAGTTATGTCTGACCCAGCTGATATTACAACCTTTGATTCAATTGCAAATCTTACGCCAACTACAACTAGTTCTTGGCAAACTTTTGGAGTTGATTTTACTAATTATACTGGAATAGGACAATATATAGCATTTAAGGTTCAGGGTTATGGAGCAACTAATGGAATGTATCTTGATGATATAACAATTAAAACTACACCATTATGCTCAATTCCTACTGGATTAACTGATTATGATTCACTTGCTACAACAAACTCAATGGTTTTAGATTGGGATGCAACTGATGATGCTAATGTTGGTTCTTGGATTCTTGAATATAAACCAATAGATTCAACAACATGGCAAGGTATTGATGTATTTGCACATCCATATACATTATCTGGACTTCAATCAGGAACAGTTTATCAAATTAGACTTTATGCAATTTGTTCAAGTGGTGATACAACTTATGCAACTAACACAATTAATGTTGGACTTCCTTGTGAAGTAATTTCAACAATACCATGGTATGAAGGATTTGAAAGTACATGGTTTGTTGCTGCAGGATTAAATACAGGAACTCACCCTTGGTGTTGGACAAATATTAATGGAGGAGCAAGTACAACTTATCTTTGGAGAAAAACTACTACTTCATCTTATATCCACTCAGGATCAGGTGCATTACAAATGTATGGAGCAAATACTACAGGTCAACTTGGAGATTGGTTTATTTCTCCAACTGTTACTTTAACAGGAAATGAAAGATTACGTTTTTGGGCTAAAGGATATTCTACTTACACAGATGTTCTTTCTGTTAAGATACTTGATGTAACAACTAATGGAGTTGTTGATGCAGCATCTGATACAAGTTTATTTGTCGAAATTATGCCAAATACAATTATACCTGCAAGTGATTGGATAGAATATGAAGTTAATTTAAATCAATATACTGGAGATTTCCAAATAGCATTTGTTAGAAATACTACAGGTGGTTATTATTTGAATATTGATGATGTTTCAATAACTCAATTACCAAATTGTGTTCGACCTTCTAATGTTGCTATTAGCTCTCTTGAAAGTACTTCTGCAACAATTTCTTGGACTCCAGGAAATGTTGCTGACGCTTCATGGTATATATGCTATAAAGCTTCAACTGCAACAGATTATGATTCAGTTTTAGTAAATTCAAATCCTTATCAAATTCAAGGATTAAATCCTCAAACTATATATAATTACTATCTTAGAACAGATTGTGGTACAGAATTGTCTGAACCTACATCAGTTTACACATTTACAACTCCATGCGCTGAAATTACTATATTCCCTTATACTGAAAGTTTTGACTCTTTAGGAGCTACTGCTGGAGCATTCCCTCCATGTTGGTCAAGACCAGTAATATATAGTACATATCCTAAAACAAGTGTATCTGCAACAAGAGTACATAGTTCTCCTGCAAGTTTGGAAATACATTCAGCTACAGGTTCTCCAACTTATGCAATAACTCCTCCAATGGGAGAAGATATTAATACTTTAAGAGTAATATTCTGGGCAATGGCAGAAAGTACAACTTCTTCAGGAACAATTGAAGTTGGTGTTATGTCAGATCCAAATAACTTATCAACTTTTGAAAGTGTTAGAGTTATTCAACCAACAAACACTTCATATAATAGATATGAGGTTCTATTTTCTGGCACAACTCTAACAGGATTGAATAGATTTATTGCATTTAGACAAAATACTGTTTCTTCAGCATATTATTATTGGATAGATGATGTAGTAGTTGATTATATTCCAGTTTGTTCAAAGCCTGCTGCAGTTAATGTAACTAACATTACAACTACAAGTGCAGATGTCAATTGGACAGGTGCAAATCCTACAGATGCAGCATGGTGGTTATATTATAAAATATCATCAGCTTCTTCTTTTGATTCAGTTTATATATCAGGTACACCAACATATCCATTTACTAGTTTAACTCCAAATACTCTATATAACATTTATTTAAAAACTGATTGCGGTTCAGAATTATCTGAATCTACAGCTATAACTAATTTCCGTACATCTTGTACAGCAATTTCGTCTTTACCATTTGTTGAAAATTTTGATACTTATGGAACAGGAACACCTATATTCCCTTCATGTTGGGAAAGAATTAATACTTCATCTACAACATATCCTTATATATCTACAACAAATCATTCTTCCCCAGGTGCACTTTATTTTTATGCTGCATCAGGAATATATAATATTGCAGTATTACCAGAGATTGATGCATCAATTCCAGTCAACACTTTGAAGGCTAGATTCTGGATGAGAAAATCAAATGCAACTTCAAATATTATTGTTGGAGTTATGGACTCAATAAATGCTTCATCATTTACTCCAATTGATACTGTTGCTCCAGTTGCAACTACAACATGGGAAGAATTAGAAGTAGAATTTAGTTCATATACAGGAACAGGTAAGTATATTGCATTTAAGTCACAATATAACACAGCAACAAATTACCTATATTTAGATGATGTTGTAATTGATATAATTCCTACTTGTCCTCGTCCAGATTCTTTATATGCTGCTAATGTTACTCAAACAACAGCTAATATTCATTTTACTCCTTCTTCAACTTCTGATGTACAGTGGAAACTATATTACAGACAAGCTGGAACTCCATCTTGGACTGATGTTGATATATTTGCAATTCCATATCAATTAACAGGTTTAACTTCAAATACTCCTTATGAAGTTTACATTAAAACACTTTGTTCTGATGCAACTTATTCTGATGCAAGTCCAGTATTATCATTCCGTACACCATGTGATAATTTATTAACTTTACCTTACACTGAAAACTTTGATACTTACGGAACAGGTTCTTCTTTAACATCATATCCTACTTGTTGGTCAAGAAATGTAACAACTTATGCTAATAATAATCCTTATATTTCTACAACTAATAATACTGCTCCAGGTTCTTTGTATTTTTATGCATATAATAACACAAGAACAGTTGCTGTTGCACATCCAGTTGATTTATCTATTCCTATGAATACTTTGATGACTACATTCAAAATGAGATATTCAGCTTTAGATAATAATGGAATTCAAGTTGGAGTAATGACAGATCCTAACGATTTTGCAACTTTTGTACCTGTTGGAGCACCTCAAAAAATTTCAGACATCAATGTTTGGGAAGAAAAAGCAGTTTTCTTTACTAATTATACTGGAGCAGGTGAATATATTGCATTAGCAGCAATTGCACCTTCTGGAGAATATGCAAGAGCATATATTGATGATTTTGTTATTGACTATATTCCAGCTTGTCCAAATGTTTATGGATTAAAAGTAGTTCCTGCATCAACAACATCAGTTAATGTAAAATGGGATAATTCAGGTGATCAAGGAAGTGGATACAATATTGCTTATGCTTCTAACTTAAGTGTACCATTTGACCCAACAACTGCAACAAATATTGCTGTTCCAACAGGAACAACTATACCTTATATTATTCCTGGATTTAATCCTGGAGACTCTGTATGGGTAGCTGTACAAAGAGGATGTAATGGAGCTTGGACTCCAGCTCAAAAAGTAGTACTTCCTCAATCTGCTATGGCTGTTCCTTATACTCAAAACTTCGATGATTTAACTATGGTTTCAGAATGGATGTTTGCAAGTTCAAATTCAACACAAACAGATATGTGGAGAATTGGAGCTGCAACTGGAAATACAGGAAATTCAATGTATGTTTCTTCTGATAATGGAGTAACAAATTCATATACTCAAACATCAACATATACATATGCATCTGTATTAGTAGAATTTGGTCAAGCATCTGAATTTGGATTAGCATTTGATTGGAAGGGAGTAGGAGAAAGTTGTTGTGATAAATTTAGTGTTTATGCTTTACCAGTTAGTTCTGCAATGCCATCAACAGGTTATCCTACAGCAGGAACAACTCTTCTTGCACCAACAAATCAACAATCTACATGGCAAAATGTAAATATTATTTTACCTTCTGCAACATATGCAAATACAGTTCAAAGATTAATATTTGTATGGTATAGTGATGGCTCTACTAACACAAACCCACCTGCTGCTGTTGATAATATCTTAATAACAAGCACTGATTGTGGAACACCTACAACATTAACTGCAACAAATATTACAACAACATCTGCAGATGTATCTTGGACAGAAGTTGGAACAGCAACTTCATGGTATTTATATTATAAACCAGCTTTATCTCCAACTTATGATTCAATTCTTGTTTCAGGAACACCAACTTATTCATTTACTACTCTAACTGCAAATACTCCTTATAATGTTTATGTAGTAGCTAATTGTGGAACACAATTCTCAAATAATAGTAATGTCCTTAATTTCCGTACAGCATGTGATGATATTTCATCATTACCATATTTTGAAAACTTTGAAGGTTATGGTACTGGAACTTCAATCATGCCAGCATGTTGGGTAAGAACAACAACTTATGCTGATCGTCCATATGTAAATTCTGGAGGATATTCTGGAAATTGTTTATACTTCTATGCAGGAACTGCAGGAACATATAATATTGCTGCAATGAATCCAATCTCTACATCAATTCCTATCAATACTTTAATGGCAACTTTCTATTATAAATGTTATGCTACTACTGATAGATTAATTGTAGGTGTTATGACAGATCCAACTAATGCTGCAACATTCGATTCAATTACAACTATTAGTTCTCCAACTGCATCAACTTGGGCTGAATATGAAGTAAACTTCAGTTCATATACTGGAACAGGTACATATATTGCATTTAAAAATATATATACTACTACTTCTGGTTATGCTTATATTGATAATCTTAATGTAGACATTATACCATCTTGTGCTCGTCCAACATCACTATCTGCATCAGGAACTGGAACAAGTATGGATGTTACCTTTACACCTGGTAATTCATCAGATAATGCATGGTATATTTATTATAAACCTGCAACTGCAACTGATTGGGATTCTGTTTACTCAGCAACAATACCAACAAATATTCCTGGATTAACACTTCAAACAACATACCAAATTTATGCAAAGACAGTTTGTTCAGACGGAACAAATTCTAATGCATCTCAAACAGTAACCTATACAACTCCATGCTCAGCTGGAGCAATATCTTCATTCCCTTGGACAGAAGGCTTTGAAAATGGAATCTCTTGTTGGCAACAAGAATATGTTTTAGGAACAACTTCATGGACTACTACTTCTTCTTATAACTCTGCTCATGCAGGAACTGGCTTTGCCGATTTCTTTAGTTCAGATGGAGATAAGACAAAACTAATTTCACCACTATTTGATATTTCAGGATTAGCAACACCATATGTTTCATTCTGGCATATGCAAGAAGATTGGAGTAGTGACCAAGACGAACTTAAAGTATTCTATCGTACAAGTGCTACAGGTGCATGGACACAATTAGTTTATTATAGTTCAAGTATTGTAAATTATCGATTAGATTCAGTAGCTCTACCTTCACCATCTGCAACTTATCAAATAGCATTTGAAGGAATGGGAGATTACGGATACGGAGTTGCTTTGGATGACATAACAGTATACGACCCAAGTGGTTCAGTATGTGCAGCACCAACCAACTTATCAGTTAGTGGTATTCAAAATACCACAGCAACAGTAAGCTGGATACCAGCAGGAACAGAAAGTGCATGGCAAGTACGTTTAGGCGCAACAGGTACAGCAGTAGATGTAGCAAATACTACATACTCATTCCCTGCAACACTTACCCCAGGCACACATTATACTTACTATGTAAGAGCAAATTGTGGAACTAACTATTCAGCATGGGTACAAGACACCTTTACAACCACAGCAGGTCACCAAGAAGTACAAGTAACAACAATTCAACCAACAGCTATAACACAAACCAATGCAACCTTCCAAGGAACATACGTTCAAGGAACCGATGCAGTAACAGCAATAGGATTTGAATACAAGACTACAGCAGCAACAACATGGACAGACCAAGCAGTAACAACTGTAGCAACACCATTCACATATGCAATGACAACATTGTTAGCAAATACTAACTATGAAGTAAGAGCCTATGCAGTAACAGCAACAGATGGAAGAAAATATGGAGATACACTAACATTTGTAACCCTAGCAATTGTAGCACCTACCGTAACAACTCTAACACCAAATCCAATTAGTTACACAAGCGCAACCTTCCAAGGAACCATAGTAGAAGGATCCGAAGCAATAAATGCAAGAGGCTTTGAATACAAATTACCAAGTCAAACATGGCAAGATGCAAACATAATCTCAGCAACAGGTACTAACAACATCACAGCTTCAGTAACCACATTACAACAAGCAACTACATATGATGTAAGAGCCTATGCAAGAACAGCAAGTGCAACAACTTATGGATTATCAATAACCTTTAATACACTAAACCAAAGTGTAACACCTCCAACAGTAGCAACTTTAACAGCTAATTCAATCAATGATAGAAGTGCAACCCTACGCGGAACAATAACCGCAGGTAGTGAAGTAATATCAAATCAAGGATTTGAATGGAAAGCAACAAGTGCAACTACATGGACCCCAGTAACTGTAGTACCTGTTAATGATACTATAATTTATCTACTAACCGGTATAGAACCAGAAACCAACTATGAATTTAAAGCCTTTGCAACTACAGCAACAGCAACTACAAATGGAACAACTCAAACTTTCATGACCTTAGGCTTAAATGAAATAGATGGCAGCTTAATCACAGTAATGATGTATCCAAACCCAGCAAGTGAAGAAACCAAGTTAGTAATAACAGGTTTACAAGGCGATGTTAAGATTACCATTAGTGATGTACAAGGCCGCATAATCAACACCATTAACACCAGAGCACACAACAATAAGGTAGAAGAAACCATAAATGTAAGTGATATGGCCAATGGCGTATATTATGTAAGACTACAAAACGATCAAATAAGTAGAACCCAAAAGTTAATAGTAAAATAATAACCAGAAGGTACTATTTAAAATAAATAGACAACTAAACACGAAGTGGCTACCTCAAAAGGGTAGTCACTTTTTTTATATCTTTCTTCATTTGAGCTTTTTAGGAAATAAATGCAAAGCATAATTCTTTATATTATATATTATTACATTTTATTATTAGTTTTTTAAGTAGAAATATTTGCTTGTTTATTTTTTAATTTTTACCTTTGTCGCTTTGTTATTTATAATTTATAAATAACTGTTAATTTTTTATTGTTTAACTAACAAATTCAAAGAAGAATGAAAAGGATTTTTTATTTTCTCTTAGCGATGATTTTCGCTATCCAAGGCTCGTGCCAAGTTATTAATACATTCCCATGGAATGAAGGATTTGAATCCGGATTAACAAATTGGACTCAACAAAATGTTTCTGGATCAAATAGTTGGACAGCAGTTTCATCTGTTTCTGAAATTAGTTCTGCACAAGAAGGAACTCAGTTTGCATGTTTTATGCATTCTTCAACAGGAAGTACCACAAAACTAATTTCACCAGTATTTGATTTAACCTCATTAACTAATCCAACATTATTCTTTTGGTATATCCAAAAAGATTGGGGAGGGGATCAAAATACATTAAAGGTATATTATAGAACAGACACAAGTAGTACTGGAACATGGACAGAATTATTGTATTTAAGTTCAAGTACTCCACAGTGGACAATGGTTAATCTTCCTTTGCCAAATGCATCAACAACTTATCAAATTGCATTTGAAGGATATGATGATTATGGTTACCCTGTAGGTTTGGATGATGTTACATTATCTGATTTAACATGTCCTTCACCAACATCATTATTATCAACAAATACAACTTCAACATCATTTGATCTTTCTTGGACAGATTCAGGTACTCCAACATCATGGATTGTAGAGTATAAATCAGCAGGCACTACAACATGGACACAGGAAGCAGCATCAACTAATCCTTATACTATTTCTAACCTTAATTCAAGTTCAATTTATGATGTAAGAGTTTTTGCTATTTGTTCAGCAAATGATACAAGTATGCCTTCTCCTACTATTTCTGCTTCAACATTATGTGATGTCATTTCAGTATTCCCATGGTCAGAAGGATTTGAAAATGATTGGGCACCAGCAGTAGCTCCAGGAAATAGACCATCTCCAAATTGTTGGACTGTTATAGATAGAGGTGATCCTACTGATGATTATTACTGGGATAATAGTGCTAATGCTGGATGGACTGGAGATGGAAGTCATTCAGGAAATAATCATGCAATATGTTATACTGACTATGGTGGATCAAGTCATAATGATTGGTTAATAACTCCACAAATTGCTTTAACAGGAAATGAAAGACTACGTTTTTGGGCAATGAGAGCAGATAATACATCAAGCGAACCAGATGAAATTTCTGTTTTCATTTCTAATGGAATAATTACATCATTAGATACCACAGGAATGGGAACCTATGATACATTATCAGGTTTCACTCGTATTTTTAATCAAAATTTACCTGTCGGAAACTGGCAACTATATGAAATTAATCTAAATCAATATTCAGGAAATCATTACATTGCTTTTGTTCGTCAAGGAACCCCTGATGGATATTATTTACGTTTAGATGATGTTGAAGTATCAACTTTGCCTACATGTATGAGACCAACAAATGTAACTGTTTCAAATATTACCTTAACAGATGCTGAGATTTCATGGATGAATGGAAGTTCAACAGATGCTTCTTGGTGGATATATTATAAAGAATCTTCTTCTACAACTTATGATTCAATTTTAGTTAATTCTAACCCATATACATTAACAAGTTTACTTCCTTCAAGTGGCTATGATGTTTATGTGGTTACAGATTGTTCAACAGAATTATCAGAAGCAAGTTCAGTTGTTAATTTTAGAACTTTATGTGGAGAGGTATCTACATTGCCATGGACAGATAGTTTTGATACATATGGTACAGTTGATGGTTCATTCCCTCCATGTTGGTCAAGACCAGTAATCAATAATCCTTATATTGATTACCCATCAATATATAGTTATACTAATCATACTTCTCCAGCAAGTATTATGTTCCAAACCCTTACAACTACACCTACTTATGCAATAACTCCAGCTTTTACTGCAGATATTAATACCCTTATGGTTACATTTTGGTTGCAAGCTTCAAGCACTTCAGGATCAGGTTCATTTGTTGTTGGTGTTATTGATTCTTTAACAAATACATCAACTTTTGAAGCAGTTCAAACTATTACACCTACAACAACAGATTGGACACAATATGTTGTAATGTTAAGTGGAGTTCAACTTCAAGGAGGAGGAAAACGTATAGCATTTAAACATATTACAAATTCTGATTGGAGTTATTATTGGTTAGATGACGTACTTGTTGATGTAATTCCAGCTTGTCCAAATGTATATGGCTTAAATGCTGAACCAGCATCAACAACATCAGTTTCTGTAAATTGGAATGATGAAGCAGATCAAGGAGACGGTTATGTTATTGCTTATGCTTCTAACCTAAATGTACCATTTGACCCTGCAACTGCAACAAATATTATATCAGTTCCAACAGGATCACCTCTTCCATATATAATTCCTGGATTTAATGCTGGAGATTCTGTATGGGTAGCCGTTCAAAGAGGATGTGGCGGAGCATGGACAAATACAATTAAAGTTAATCTACCTACTTTTGCAAACACATTACCATTAACAGCTAATTTTGAAGATACATCATTAGATACAGTCTGGACAATTACTAATGGAACTCAACCAAATATGTGGTATATTGGAGTTCCAGGAGCAAATGACTCAGACCCTACAGATGGAATTGATGAAAGAGGATTATATATCTCAAGTGATGCTGGTGCAACAGCAACTTATGATAATTCTGAATATTCAGTTGCATTTGTTTCAACACTTGTAGAATTTGACAATTCTCCTTCATTCCAACTTTCATTTGATTGGGTATCAGATGCAGAAAGTTGCTGTGATTATATAAATGTATATCTACTACCTTATGGTATGACACTTGAACCTGGAACATTGCCAAGTGATCAATATAAAATAAATACAACCACATTAAATAGTATTTCTTCTTTCCAAAGATATTCTCAAGCACTTAATGCATCTTATTCTAACACAGTAAAACAACTTGTTCTTGCATGGAAGAATGATGGTAGTGCAGGTGATAATCCTCCAGCAAAGATTGATAATATTTCTCTTGTAGCACTTAGTTGCGGTATGCCATATGGCTTAGCAATGGATTCAGCATCATTTAATGGAACTGATGTTTATTTAAGTTGGACAGAACCACAAGGATCAACTTCATGGATAGTAGAGTATCAACAATCAGGAACAAGTTCTTGGAATCAAGTAGCAGTAAGTACAAATCCATTTACATTAACAGGATTAAATCCAGGAACATTTTATCAAGCAAGAGTTCTTTCCATTTGTAATGCATCAGATACATCTGCAATTTCAAATGTTATTAGCTTCCAAACAGCTTGTGTTGCATTAACAGTTCCAACATTGGTTGAAGGATTTAATACCATTCTTCCAAGCACATGCTGGGAAATGAAATCTGGATTACTTCCAACAACAGGAACAGCAACATTAACTTCAACAAATTCAGGATGGTACTTACATGAAACACCTATTATGCCAGGTGCAGGTAATCATGCTTATTTAAATGTTTGGAGCACATACACTAACTATTGGTTAATTTCTCCAAGTTATAATTTAGGAGATGGAACAACTCCTGCTCAAATTGAATTTGATGTATTGCTTTCAACTTATGATGCAAGTGGAGCACCAACTACAAATGGTACTGATGATAAATTTGCAGTAGTAGTATCAACAGATAATGGATTAACATGGGATGTTGCCAATGCATTTATTTGGTCAAATGATTCTGTTGCTACTCCTACAAGAATTTATAATAACCTATATCCTCTAAGACACATAATACTTCCATTATTTGATCAAACAACTTCACTTCCTTATACAGGAAATGTAAAAATTGCATTCTATGGAGAATCAACAGTATCTAATGCAGATAACTATATTCATTTAGATAATTTTGAAATCCAGTCTTTTGCAACCTGTTTAAGACCAACATCTCTTGTTGCATCTGCAATTACAACAACATCAGCAGATGTTTCATTCCAAGAAAATGGAACTTCAACAACATGGCAATATGTACTTACTGATGGAACAATAACAGATCCTAACAATGGAATTCCTGTTTCAACAACTACTAATCCTATTCCATTAACAGGATTAACTCCACAAACAGAATACACAATTTGGATACGTTCAGATTGTACAACAGAAACTTCAGTTTGGTCAACACCATTAACATTTGTAACAGATGCACTTCCTGCATTAGCGCCATATTCATTTGATTTTGAAAATCAAACAGAAGCTCTTGCATGGAGAAATTTAAGTGGAAGTATGTATAATTGGGCAATCGGACAAGCCGCAGGCAATGGTCCTTCAACTCAAAATACTGCTGATAGCACAGCTGCATATATTTCTAATGATAATGGACTTACCTATGGAGCATCAGGAGGCATATATGCTTATGGATATAGAGATATAGATTTTGGAGCAACACCAGCTTCATATTCACTAAACTTTGATTGGAAATGTCAAGGATATGTATCTACATATGATAATTCAGCTTATTCAGGACTGATAGTATATTTAAGAGAAGTAACAGATACACTTAATCCAACAGGATATCCAAGCAATGTAAATGATAATCTTGGATTATTTGCAGAGCAATCAACATGGCAAACAGAACAATTACCACTTGATAATGTTTCAGGAGTTAAGAGATTAATCTTCTTCTATTTTGATAGCTATTATAATAATCAACCACCAGCAGCAATAGATAATATTTCAATTGTTCTTGAACCATGTCCAAGACCATTTGATGTTGCTGTATCTAATACAACAACCACAACTGCTGAGGTTTCATGGAATCATCCAGGAGCAACAAGTTATATTGTATCTTACAGAACAAACGCAACAGGTTCAACACTAACTGATATTCCAGCAACAACATCTCCATTAACTATTTCAGGACTAACATCAGGAACACAATATCTTGTAGCAGTTAGAGCAATTTGTAATGGTGATACAACAATCTATTCTGAAACAGTTCAATTTACAACTCCTTGTGTTGATGGAGCAATATCTTCATTCCCTTGGGTAGAAGGATTTGAAGGAGGACTTGCTTGTTGGCAACAAGAATATGTAAATGGAAATTTATCTTGGATTAATAATGCTGGATATAATGACGATACATTAGCACATGAAGGAAGTCAAATAGCATTATTCAAAGGAACAGCAAGAACAAATGTTACTAAATTAATATCTCCATTATTTGATATTTCAGCATTACCAACTCCATATTTATCATACTGGTATATTATACAAAATTGGGGAACTACTGATAGAGATACTTTAAGAGTTTACTCTCGTCCTTCAAGTGATAGCTCATGGACATTATTAAGTACTTTCTATGCTCTTGATTCTTATAGTTGGAAAAAAGACTCTGTACTTTTACCTTCACCATCTTCAACCTATCAAATAGCTTTTGAAGGATTAGAAAGATATGGATATGGAGTAGGATTAGACGAAATAAGAATTTACGATCCAAGTGGTTCAGCATGCGCAGCACCAACTAACTTAGCTGTTAGTGGTATTCAAAATACCACAGCAACAGTTAGCTGGATACCAGCAGGAACAGAAAGTGCATGGCAAGTACGTTTAGGTACAACAGGAACACCAGCAAATGTTACTACCACAAGCTACACTATTCCTAACTTAACAGCAGGAACACATTACACTTATTATGTAAGAGCAAATTGTGGAACAAACTATTCAGCATGGGTACAAGACACCTTCACAACAACAGCAGGTCATCAAGCAGTACAAGTAACCACTGTACAACCAACAGCTATAACACAAACTAATGCAACTTTCCAAGGTACTTATGTACAAGGTTCAGAAGCAGTAACAGCAATAGGCTTTGAATACAAAACTACAGCAGCAACAACTTGGACAGACCAAGCAGTAACAACTGTAGCAACACCATTCACATACGCAATTACAACACTAACAGCAAATACTAACTATGAAGTAAGAGCCTATGCAGTAACAGCAACAGATGGAAGAGTATTTGGAGATACACTAACATTTGCAACCCCAGCAATCGTACCACCAACTGTAACTACATTAGCACCTACTGCTATTACATCAACTGCAGCAACATTCAATGGAACAATAGTACAAGGATCTGAAGTAATTAATGCAAGAGGATTTGAATATAAGTTGACAACCCAAACATGGCAAGATGCAAACATAATATCTGCAACAGGAACTAATAATATAACAGCTTCAGTAACCAATTTACAATCAGGTGCAACATATGAAGTTAGAGCCTATGCAAGAACTGCAAGTACAACAACCTATGGTTTGGTAATATCATTTAATAATGGAACTAATGTTCCACCAACAGTAACTACTTTAGGAGCAAATCCAATAGAAGATAGAAGTGTAACCTTAAATGGCGTAGTGGTAGCAGGCGATGAAACAATAACCAATCAGGGATTTGAATGGAAAGCAACAAGTGCAAGCACATGGACTCCAGTTACAGTAGTTCCAGTTAATGATACATTAATCTATCAATTAACAGGATTAGAACCAGAAACCAACTATGAATTTAGAACCTATGCAACCACAGCAACATTAACAACTTATGGCACAACTAAAACCTTCTTAACCTTAGGCTTAAATGAAATAGATGGCAGCGTAATAAGTGTAATAATGTATCCAAACCCAGCAAGCCAAGAAACTAAATTAGTAGTAACAGGCTTACAAGGTGAAGTTAAGATTACAATTAGTGACGTACAAGGTCGCATAATCAATACCATTAACACCAGAGCACACAACAATAAGGTAGAAGAAACCATAAATGTAAGTGATATGGCAAATGGAGTATATTATGTAAGACTACAAAACAATCAAATAAGTAGAACCCAAAAGTTAATAGTAAAATAATAACCCAAAGGAACTATTTAAAATAAATAGACAACTAAACACAAAGTGGCTACCTCAAAAGGGTAGCCACTTTTTTTTCAAAGAAAGAGAGAAAGGAAGAAATAATCCTTAATTAAAACTCACCAAATCAAACAAAGAACTCGCTAAATCCTGTATAAAACTTTTTTTATCTGACTTTAATCTCAGAATAATGGCATTGTATTCTCGGAATCATGGCATGAATTACTCCAATTCATGCCATGATTTCCACCAATTCATGGCATGAAATCAATCAATTCATGGCATGATTCCGAGTAATTCATGCCATGAATTAGAGTATATCATGCGATGAATTGTACATCTAATTCAAGTTTAAGTAGTTGCAAACCTCATAAAAACACATTTTTTCTTTGTTTTTTGAGATAAATATCAAGACTTTTTTCAAGTATATCTTTTATGCTGGATTTACTTATTCAATATTAGTTTGATTTAAATATTGATTCGTTGTTTTTACAGTTGAATAGAAATAATTTAATGCTGCTAAAAAACTATTTTGAACAAATTCAGCTTTAACAGTATTACCATTTATTTCAAGGTCTTTTGTTGCACAGGCATCTCCAATTAGAATGCAGTTAAATCCATAATCCTTAGCTGCTCTTGTAGTTGCATCAACACACATATGTGTCATCATTCCACAAATAACCAAATCAGTAATATTTAAAGAATTCAAATATTCTAATAATCCTGTATCCCTAAAACTATTTGGTGAATGTTTAATAATGACTTTCTCATTTGGAAGAGGTTTTAACTCTTTATTTATTTCTGCTCCAATAGTGTTGGGTAAGAAAAAAGTTGCATTTGGCTTATTCGCAATATGCTGTATATGTATTACAGGCATATCATCTGTCCTGAATTTATTAAGAATTTTTTTTGCATTTCTACAAGCTTCTTCAGAGCCAGTAAGTCTCATAGTACCATTTTCAAAATAATCATTTTGAATATCAATTAATATAAGTGCTGTATTCATTTATTCTGTTTTATTAATTATTTCTTCAGCTTATAAATTGTTCTCAAACTCAATTAAATTATACTTGCTTATAAATCCATTCTTTTGCAGGGCTTTCATTGAATATGTATTATCCTTTGCACAAGCACATATTGGAGTTTTGTTGTTTTCAATACATTCATACTTTAAGAATGATATTATATATGTTGCAATTCCTTTTCCTCTATATTTTGGATTTGTCCACATACCTATATCAAAAATTTCCTTTTTTGAGTTAAGAGGTATTTTGTATCCACATCCAACCAATTCGTCTTTAAGATAGAAAAGAGTGATTGTTTTATTAATAATTAAATCCTTTAACTCCTCTGGAGTATCATAAAGATCATCTCCTTGACTTAGCAAAAAATCATAATCATCTATTTCTGCAAGTCTGTATTTGTATAATTGAGGGATATGATATTTTGTGCTTGAATCTGATAATCTGAAAAGTCTTCCAAAAACTTTATATGGCATAGATTTCAAAAAACAAGAACTAAGTAGGAGGGCATCATAAGATTTGCAATATATTTTATTAATAGAAAGTTCTTTCAATACTTTTGAGAATATGTCTTCTGATTGGTTAATAAATCTATCTTGTAAATAGAATTCAATTAAAAATTTCTCAGGTGTTTTGGCAATAAATTTATCAATGGATGTTATTACATAACCTGCCTTTTGAGAATTAATAGAAATAATATAGTATTTACCTTCATTAACCAGCATTTCAATAAAGCATTCCTGGCATTCGGGCAGGGAAGAAAAATATAATTCTCTACTTTCTTCAATTTGGCTTAATTCTGTTTCAATTATCTCAATCATAACTTATCATTTATTTGATTTTTAGACTACAAATATAATTATATTCTTTGCATTAATATTTGTTTAAATGTGTAAACAGAGATTTCTACCATAATTGATTAAGGTCGTACCTTATTTATACTAAAGCACGACCTTATTAAATTTAAATTTTATCTTTTCTAAATTTTACTCTGCGATTTCCTTCTTACAATATTCAACAAATTCAATAGGATGTTGAATTAGTTTAGAAGTTTCCTCAACACTTAGTCCTTGTTTTAAATAGCGCTTTGCAATAAAAGCCATTGATTCTCCAATTTCAATTATATGAAAGTCGGGATCGTAAATTCTAATCACTCTTTGTTGCCAATCGTATTTTTTTGGAGGATGTACATATTGAATATTATTTCGTTTAGATAATTTATCAATAAACTCATCAAAATCATCAACTTCAAAATATAATTCCATATTATTTGATTTCTCAACAATTGATTCTTTTGGTAAGTCTGTCAACCAATCAAAGTCTTCCTGTATTGCAAATCCTCCATCAAATGTAACGTTTTTACCAAAATCAACAACAACTTGTTGATTAAATATATCTTTGTAGAATTCTTTTGACCTTTCTACATCTTTAACAGCCAATAGAGGCAATTTGTATTGCATAATTATATGTTTTATTTAATTGTAAAAATCATTTGAGGGTTGGCAACTTTCACTTCTTTACTATCATCTCCAATAGCTTTGATTGCTTCAATATATATCTTGTCTCCCTTTTTTAATGTTTTAATCTTTTCAATCATTTCAGGAGTAAATTTATTGGATTTGGAAATTAAAGGAGCTTCAGTATTTGTATCAGTGTTGAAAGTCATCATAAAATTGTTAATATTATATTCAACAGGGAAATCAAAGTCTTCAACTTTTAAATTAATATATGGGTTGTTTAATAAGTCTTTTTTTGCAATATATCCTCCATCGCTATTTACTACTTTTGCTTCTGGTATATCTTTTACTTTAAAATTGGTTGAGCTTAAATATACTTTCTCTTTTCCTAATTGAGCGTAAACATTAATTCTTATTGCATTATTTGGTCTTTTTATTCTTTTTTCAATTTGAAATAAACTTATAGAGTCAACAACATCAACAATTATGTCATAAGTATATATTACGTCTTCTATATTTACTATATAGGAACCTTTGCCTTCTTTTTTTATTTTGGCACTTCCATCAGAAACCTCTGCAATTATGTACTCATCAGATATTCCATCAACTGCAATTGAAATAGGGTTATCAACACCTCTGTAAAGAATTTGTGTATTTGCTGCAACAACTGCATTAGGGGTTGCTGCTGTTTGTGCATTTAAACTTATGCAACTAACAATTAGCATTAAAGCTATTAAACTTAACTTTTTCATAATAATATTTTTTAGGTTTAATTGTTTCTCTTTATGCTCTTTATATTTGTCTATGCTCTTTTTTTAATATTTTGGATTTTATTTTATTGTGAAAATCATTGCTGGATTGGCAACTTTCACTTCTTTACTATCATCTCCAATAGCTTGTATACATTCAATATATATCTTGTCTCCTTTTTTTAATGTTTTAATCTTTTCAATCATTTCAGGAGTAAATTTATTGGATTTGGAAATTAAAGGAGCTTCAGTATTTTTACTTGTGTTGAAAGTCATATGGAAATAGTTAATATTATATTCAACAGGGAAATCAAAGTCTTCAACTTCTAATTTAATATATGGGTTTTTTAATAAGTCTTTTTTATCAATTAATCCTCCATCACTTTTAATAACTTTTGCATTAGGATAAACAATGTCTTTTATCTTGAAAGATGTTGAGCTCAAAAATACTTTCTCTTTTCCTAACTGAGAATAAACATCAATTGTTATTGCATTATTTGGGATTTTGATTGTTCTGTTCAATTGATATTCTACACCTTTAGTGTCTACACTATCGATAACTACATCGACAAGATATATTTTGTCTACAATATTTATAATATAGGAACCTTTGCCAACCTTATTAATTTTAGCACTTCCGCTTGAAATCTCTGCAATGATGTACTCATCGGATATTCCACCAACTGCAATAAAAATAGGGTTATCAACTCCTCTGTAAAGAATTTGAGGTGTTGTTGCTGCTACAACTGCTTTAGGGGTTGTTGTTTGTGCATTTAAACTTATGCAACTAACAATTAGCATTAATGCTATTAAACTTAACTTTTTCATAATAATATTTTTTTAGGTTTAATTGTTTTTTTATACTTCTTGCATTATAAACTCATAATATTTTTTAATATTGCAAAAATAGGATATTATTTCTTACAAATTGTTAGTTTTAGGGTATAAAAAAAGGATAGACTTTTTAGTCTATCCTTTAATTTACTAATGAAATATTAGATTAGTAACCAAGTTTCTTTTTCATATCTTTTGATAAAGCATTTTTGTTTATCATAATATCAATAGTTTTGTATTTAACAAAAGCTTCTGATGCAAAGAAATAACCATCATATTTGCTTTCATTTCCCCAAGAGTTTTTAATCTTGTAGAATTTGTTGCCATTTTGATCTTTTGCAATACCAACAATAACCATTCCATGGTCGTCAGTTGTGTTGTAATTGTCAAAAGCTTCTTGACGCATTTCTTGAGTTATTGTTTTTTCTTTAGCTGTTCCATCAAAACTATAAGCTGATTTTGCTTTTTCAGCTGCAGTTAGCTTTTCCCAACGATCACGTTCTGTTCCTGAAAGGTCAGTTTTGTCTTCATCTGGAACAATTGCAACAGCATTTTTCCAAGAGAATCCTTTTTCACTAACGTCAGCTCCCCATCCAATTGAATATCCATTTTCAATTGCGTTATCAATAATTTGAATCATTTCATCTAATGGAACGTTTTGAATTGTACCCATCATCCAGTTGTCAGGAATTTCAATAATAAAAGGTTTGTAGAAAGGTTGGTGAGTGAAAGAACCTATTTCAACATAATCATCCATATTTAAACCTAAACTTTGAGCAAAACTCTTTGGAGTGTAGTTAACTCCTTTGTAAGTAAAGTTTTCTGGCATCTTTCCGAAATAAGCATCTAATATTGCATTAAAAGCAGTTTTCCATGCAGGAGTAAGAGTCTTTTGAGAGATTAAAGATTTGCAGAATGCTTCTAAAACCTTATCAATTTCTCCATGGTTATGTTTTGTTTCTCCATAGTTAAGTCCTTTGTAAGCTTCTTCTGGAACTATACCATATTTCTTAATCATTTCAGTTATATCGTGGAAACCACCACCTGCAGCAAAATTACTTGAGCCATGATAACGAAGGTATTTTTCTGCCTTTTCCATATATGCATTTCTAACAATCCACATTTCAGAAAGGTCATATTCACCTTTTCCAGATTTAAGCAATTCAGATTCCAATAAACCAATTCCTGCAAAGCTCCAACAAGTACCTGAACGAGATTGGTCTTTTGCTGGTGTTGAAGGAATTTCTTTTGTTATTTTAAAGGTATAACCTTTTTCTTCTTCTTTCTTTTGATCTTGAGCAAAGGCAGTTGTTCCAATAAACAACAAGCCAATGATAGTAATAAATACTCTTTTCATATTATTTTTTTTAATTTTAGTTTGCTAACATTACAGGCATTACAAGCATAAGTATTGATTCTGCGTTTGACTCTGCTTTTTCTTCATAAGGATACAAAATACCTGCTCTATTTGGTTGAGACATTTCAATCAAAACATTTTCTGTATCAACATTATTAAGCATTTCCATCAAATACTTAGCATTAAAACCAATTTCCATATCTTCTCCATCATAGTTGCAAGAAAGCTTTTCTTTAGCAGCATTAGAGAAGTCAATATCTTCAGCAGAAATAATTAAATCATTGCCAGATAATTTCAAACGAACCTGTTGAGTTGATTGATTTGCAAAAAGAGAAACACGCTTAACTGAACTTAGAAAAGCAATTCTGTCAATAATCAATTTATTAGGGTTTTCTTTTGGAATGGCAGCTTCATAATTAGGATACTTTCCTTCAATCAAACGACAAACAATTGAATAGTTTTCAAAAGTGAAAGCAACATTCTTAACATTATATTCCATCAAAACATCTGCATCTTCTTTGTAAGAAACAAGAATATTCTTCATTAAGTTAAGAGGTTTCTTTGGTAAAATGAAATTAGTTGGAGTATCGTTTGTAAAGTCAGTTCTTCTATAACGAACCAATTTATGAGCATCGGTACCAACAAAAGTAATATGATTTTCTGTTTGTTCGCAGAAAACACCTGTCATTTGAGGTCTTGTTTCTTCAACACCTGTTGCAAAAATTGTTTTTGAAATAGCATTAACCAATAGGGAAGAAGGAATAGTTATTTTTGAAGCATCCTCAATTGTTGCAATGCGAGGATATTCCTCAGCAGAAAGACCAGTTAACTTATATTTACCTTCTCCAGAAGTAATTTCAATTGAATAATTTTCTTCGTCAACAACAAAGCTAAGAGGAACATTAGAAAAAGTCTTAACAATATCAGAAAGAATTTTAGCAGGAACAGCAATTTGATTTAAACCTGAAGCATCAGCATCAGTAAGTTCCAATTTAACAGTAACTGTAGTTTCAATATCTGAAGCAGTAATTGATAAAGTTTTTTCATCCAATTGGAAAAGGAAGTTTTCTAAAATAGGTACAGCATTATTTGTTGTAATTACACTGTAGATTGATTGAAGGGAACGTGATAAGGTTCCACCATGAACAATAAATTTCATATCTTTTCTCTCTTTTAAATTATTATCATAATATTAACTAGCAAAAATAAAACAAATTCTAATAGTATGCAATTTGCTATTAAAATATTTATCAACAAAATTGTCAATTCTCCATTCATTACCTTATTCTTCAAACAAAATTTATTAAAGCATAAAGCAACAAGATTTTTTTCAAAAAGATAAGAAGAGAAATATTCAAATAAATAATACCATTTGGGATTATAAATTTTTGAAATATAGATAAGAATGAATAAAATATAATCAGAAACCTTAAAGCAACAATAATTCTAACAAAAATAAAAAAATATTTCCAAAAAGTTTGTTTTGTAAATATTAAGATATACATTTGCACTTGAAATTGAATTATTTGAAAATTAAGAGAAAATAGTAAAGTAAACTAATTTAAGAGCTAAGCAAGGCAATAGAGTTGATGTTTCAAATCTTAATTCTGGAGCTTATACTTATAATGTTTTTCTTAATAGCAAAACTATTAGTGGAAAGGTTATTGTTGGAAAGTAAAAAAAGATTAATAATTAATACAAATAGATTATGAAGAGAATAATATTTCTTATCCTTACATGTTTTGCAGTAAGTATTAATGCACAAGTAGATACAATTGACAATAAAATAATCATGAGAAACTATGAGAATCATGCTTATCCTTTTCAAGATTTTGATAATGTCAATAAACTTTGGTTTGGAAATTTTTCAAGAAATGGAATGAATATTTATCAAATTGATAATAATTTGAATATTATTGATTCAATTATTAATCCTGTTGATACAATACTTTTAAACCCTCTATATTTCAAACTTAACAACTTGCTTTATGGGACATATGGTACTATTAAACCAGCAAATGATATATTTTGTGTTGTAATTGATTCAATATATTTTTATTATAATGATTTATATGGTAATAATATTGATACACAATTAATATATACCGAATCAGAAATAAATGATAGTAATAGTATTGCAACCTTAGAGGCAACAAAAGCTTTTGTTACAAAAGAAAATAATATTGCCCTATTATTAATAGCAGTTGAAACTGATATAATATGGCGTTTTCCTAGAATAATGATAATTGACACTTTGGGTGAAAGAGTTGGATTTAAAGATTACGAAATTCTTCGTTCAAGAATAGGTTCAGCATATGCTATCTCAGAGAATGATGATTCCTTTATATTATTTCAAACTCCTGGGTATTTTGGACAGCTTGAAAATACAAAAATTTATTATATTGATAAATCAACTTTAGAAATTACTGATTCTGCTTCTTTTGATACACCTCTTGCCCTTTATAATTTCAAGGCTATAAATGATTCAATTGCAATTACTATTAGCCCACTTATGGTAAGTTCTGGAGATGATATTTATAGGTATTATGTCAAAATACTAAATGAAAAACAAGTTATTCAATCTGACAGTATAATGATTAATATTGATAGTTTATCTTTTTATGATGGTTATATTCCAGATTATCAGACAAGAGTTGATTTTATAAATGAGGACTCAATTTATTATTGTACTTTTCTAAATGCAAATACAGGTATATATGATCCAAATTATTCTGGAGTAGTGCAAATTTTGAATTTTGGAGTAGATGGTAATATTAATTTTGATTATAGGATTATTTTGGATACTTTTCAGCCAATACAAATTAATGGAGTTAAAGCAACTTCAGATGGAGGATTGTTTGCAACTCTTTACAATTTATTTAATGGTACAACTAATGTAATTAAATTTATGCCAAATGGAATAATTAGTTTAATTAATATTGCAACCAAAGAAAAGGAATCAATAAAAGTTTATCCTAATCCTGCAAAGGATTATGTTTATGTAGATATTGAGGCAACTAATTTTGAAAGGGAAGAAATAGAGTTGTTTGATATGCAAGGGAAGTTAGTTAAGGAAGCTAAGTTAAGTGCTAAGCAAGGCAATAGGGTTGATGTTTCTAATCTCAATGCTGGAGCTTATACTTATAACGTTTCTCTTAATGGCAAAACTATTAGTGGAAAAGTTATTGTTGGGAAGTAAGTAGGGAAGAAAGATTAGTAGCTTTTTCTTTATTTAATCAAAAAACGAGGTTTCATATTATTGAATCCTCGTTTTTTTATGCTTGATAAGATAAGGAATTCCTTCGCCCTTTATTTTTGAAATACTAATATTTATAAATTTATTTTTCTCTTATATAAATCTGTGGAAATCAAGTATTATTTTATTTAAATCAAGTTTAAATTTCATAAGGTACTACCTTAGTATAGTTATGGTCGTACCTTAGTAGTGTTATGGTACGACCTTAATTAAATAACGTACGACCTTAATCAATTAAGGTACGACCTTAATTAAATAACGTACGACCTTAATCAATTAAGGTACGACCATAGTGATGTTATAGTACGACCATAACTAATTTAAGGTGCCATCTTACGGAATTTATTCTTGATTTAGTGAAGGCGAAATGGCTTTCACATTCATAAAGTCCTTATTAAAATTCGTAAAAACGAAGTATAAATTCACAAACACTTAGATTTAGTGTTGCCAAAGTTTAGTTTAAAAGAGGAGTATCTTTTTCTTTGATGATTAAGATAAACAGTTTCAAAAATTATTTAAAGGGAATATGTGAGAAAACTATTTTTTGAATTTATTTCTTCTCTCTTCACTAAAAACTACTGCAATAGTCCATTTCTGTCTTTGAAGTTTTCCTTTTACTAAATAAATATTCCATTCAGGTATGGATTTTATCACTCTTATTGCTTCTTGATCGTATAATTCGTTATATCCTTTTCTAACTACTACTTCATCAATTATACCTTCAATATTGCTTGAAAATTCAACCCAAACTCTTATAGTGCTATCTTGCTTTGGTATAATGTCCCAATTCATATTGCTGTAAATATGCTCTTGTAACTTTTCTGAATTAGTGCTATATTCTGATAATCTTGATTTTCTATTATCATAAAGATATGTATTTTTTAATATACCTTTCTTAAAACTAAGTTCTAAATCATATTCAAAAATACCTCCATCTAATAGATTATGGTCATAAAATAACCTTTCCCCTTTTCTTGAAGTAAAACTACCATCAATCCAAGTAGCTTTTACTCTACCATCAATAAGTCTTTCTTTGAATAATAAGTTTAAATCTGCTTGTATAGAATCATTATCATAGCAACAACTATAAATACCTGTTAAATATAATTGATTATCTATAATTTCCCAAGTACAACAATATCCATTACCACATGCTGTACTTAGACAAGATTCTTTCCCACCGAATAGATTAATATTTAGTTCTCTATTAACATAAACGAAAGAATCAATTCTTACAGTGTCTGGTTTATAAAATTCATCTGGTAGATGTAAATATACATAGAGAGTATCTCCTTTGTATATAAGTTTATCGTGAATTTGAGGGGTTGCATAAATATCCAAAACGCAGATAGTTAAAAATATCTGCGTAATTAAAATATGCTTCCAAATTATATTATAACTCAAAGTGGTTTATAATTAAAATGTATAGCTAAAACAGTAATTTTAGCTATACATTGATATATTTCTAATTCTTTCTTGGGAAATAGTAGGAGGCTGGTTTTAGTAGGTTGTCAAAGGCAAAATATTGTAAAATTAATGTGTCTTTGCTTCCATCCATAATTCCATACATTCTGTTTATATCAAATATTTCATAGAAATCGTCCTTGTCGTTCTCACTTACCCATGTGCCTTCGTTAAGTTTCATATAAGTTCTAAGGCTTTTAGTATTTCCTTTTTTGTCTTTAACAGTAAAGATAAAGCTTGGAGATTTAGAGAAGATAGTATCTACTTGAATTTTTGGAATATCTTTTGCTACGTTTTCGAAGTTAAGATCGAAGAAACTTGAAATAAGTGCAGTAACTTTAATGGTATCAAAAGCTGAAAGTCTTTCTTTATCTTTTAATAACTTGAAATGGAAAGTGTTTCCTTCGCTGTATATTTCAAAACTTTCTTCTGGAAGTTGAGGTAATTCAACTCTAATTAAGGCGATGTCTTTAGGATTGTATTTGAATATTGTGTGAGTTTTCCAATCATTAGGATCTGCAGTAAAACGTGTTGAAAGATAACCTCTAAAGTTAGGAATATGAATGACGGAAGGATTGTTTTTCCCCTTAACCATCATAAATGTTCCCATATTGTCCATTGTCTGGTCGCCCACATAAATTGTTTTCTCAAGTTTTTCTTTTTTGAAAAGCTTTATAAATCCTATGTTGATATAGTAACTTTGAAGGTAAACATCAACTTTTACATTTCTTGCTGAAAGTTGTTTAACGATATTAGCATGAGCAGCCTTTGCAACAGGTCCTTTCACTCTCATGTCTCTAAGAGTTTCCAAAAGGGTGTTAACCATCATTGGTGCTGCTTGGAAATCGTTGTTTACTGTCCAAACACTATCGTTAGTCTTCTTTAAATCTGTTTTATTTCCATCTCTGTCTTCCATTACAATTCGAGTAATTTTGGTAGAGTCTTCGATATGGAAATTTTGCTCTAAGGTTGAGTCCTTACGAGTTAAAAGTACAATAGCAGTAATTATGCAAAGAAGAATAATTACTCCAATAATTATATAGTTTTTCTGTTTTCGTGTTAATTGTTTCATGCCTTTTTATCTTTTTTTCTATTAAAACGGTTTTGTTTTTGTGTGTTTTGGTTTACAGGAGCGTAAATGTATTTTCTTTTTCTAAAGAAAGAAATAGCGAATCCCATAATAAGAACAATAACAATTGGTAATCCAATATTGATTATTTGCCAAAATGTTTTTTCCTTTTCAGCCTTTACACTATCCAATTTTCTCATTGCAACTTCTCTTGAACGAAGAGGAATCATATCTTCATCTCCACAAAGATAGTTCACACAATTTATCAAAAATTCTTTATTCCCGTACATCTCCCTTGTAAATCTATCATATCCCAAAGGCAAAGGTTGTCCGTTAACGTAGTCGTTTCTAATTATATCTCCATCAGCAACAACAATCATTGAATTTGTTGTGTCACATGTTTCCTTATAAGCGATTATCTGATTTTCCAACATTTCTGGTGCCAAACGATGTTTGAAAGCAGAGATGAATTTTCCTTCCAAAAGCATGGCAACATTTAATTTGGAAAGGTTAAAAAGTCTTGGGTCTTGCTTTTGTTTTAGCATTTCAAGAGAAACAATTGCTGGAGCGTTTATAATACGCGTGTTGTTGGAAGTGGTTAGCAAAGGAGTTTTTGTAATATTATTTTGTATTGTATCAATACTGCTTGCAAACTGCATCTTTATAGGATTAATCTTTTCAGAAATAATATGGTTGGAGTTAGGGCTTAAAACAGGGAAGAAATTCCAAGGATAGAAAGTAAATTGAGGAGTATTATCTCCATAAACTCCAGTAATGATAGGAACTTTTGAGCATTGCATATCCATAACCAAATTAGTGTTTAGTCTGGCTCCATAGCGGAAAAGAGGATCGTTTACTCCTGTCATATTTGTAATGGCATAGGTTTCTCCTTTATTTTGAATGCTATCCATTGAGCATTGCAATGGATCAACAAGCCAAAGAATTCTTCCTCCATGCATAACAAATTGGTCTAAGATATAGAAATCCTTATAAGAGAATACACTTGTTGGATTAGCTATAATTAGAGTTTTGTAAATGTTTCTGAATTTTACTTCATTAGGGTGCAAAGAATCGTATACTCTATCGGTAACTGCATTCAGTCTTTCTCCCAAAGTAACAGTATCAATTGCATAGAAATCATTTATACTTGAAATGAAATCCCACATATAAGGCAAATCCCATTCTCCATGACCTCTAATAATTGCAATACGGTTTTTGAACGAAGTTGTAAGACTTCTAAGAGCAGAGTAAATGTTATATTCTAAGTTTTGAACTGAACTGTTAAGAATTTCCTGTTCGCCAGTTCCCTTTGTAGAAATAAGAGAAATGATTTTTGTTTCTCCTTTATATGATATTTCCAAATAAGGAAACATATATTGTCTAACTTGACCATCCTTTTGCTGAGAGGTCTTTAAAATTGGTTGAAATCCTTTTTCAAACAAACGTTGATAAAATTGTGCTTGATCTTTTTTATCCTTAAAGTCATTAGGATTTAAAAACTCAAACTCAATATTTTTATTGTAGGAACGAAACTGGTTAATCATTTCCTTCGTTTCATTTCTCAAACGCTTGTAGTCTGCAGGAATTTCACCTTCCAAGTAACAACGAATGAAAACAATATCATCAACGTTTTTAAGAAGTTGCTTTGTTGATTTTGATAGGGTATAACGTTTTTCACTTGTAAGGTCTAATCTACTGAAGAAATAAAAACCTACAACATTTAGGAAAATTATCGCAACAAGCCCAATTACAAGTTGTAATATATGGGATTTCTTAACATCAGTTTTGGCATCGGTTTTTCCAAAAAGCCCTTTGATAACACTCAATATTTTCATAAACTATTTCTTATTTCTTCCAGTTTCTACTTTCTAAACTAATCTTTGTGAGCAAAAGAAAGAAAAATATTGCACTTAAATAATATATAACATCTCTTGAATCAATCACTCCACGACTAATTGAAACATAGTGATGATTAATTCCAATTGACTTAACAATTAAATCGGCATCACCCAAAATTCCCAAACTTGCAATTGCATCAAATCCAATGTAGGTAAAAGCACAAATAAGTACAGAAACAATAAAGGCAATAATTTGATTATTTGTTATGGAAGAGGAAAAAACTCCAATTGCAACAAAGACACCTCCAAGCAAAATTAAACCAATGTAAGAACCTATTATACCTCCTAAATCCAGATTACCCTTTGGCATTCCCAGTTGATATACTGCAATTACATAAACCACAGTTGGCAAAATAGATAAGAAAACAAGAGTAACTCCAGCTAAAAACTTAGCCATTATAATTGAAATATCGCTAAGAGGTTTGGTTAAGAGAAGTTCAATAGTTCCGTTTTTTCTTTCTTCAGCAAGCATTTTCATTGTAATGGCAGGAATAAGGAAAAGAAAAACCCAGGGAGCAATCATAAACAATCCATCAATACCTGCATATCCAAAATCAATTACATTAAATTCCATAGGCAATACCCAAAGGAATAAACCCATAACAGCTAAAAATACAATAATGGTAATATATCCCATTAAAGAAGAAAGAAAGCTATTAAGCTCTTTTATAAACAACACATACATTCTTTTACTGATATTTATTATAAAAATAAGTCTTTTTGCAAGCTGCAAACTTACGAATATTATTTGAAATATTATTAATCATATTTCCATTTGTTATTCCACTTAATGCGAAACAAGTATTTATAAAATTATAATAAGGTTTTATAGCATTAACCTTAGTTTGAAACCTCCTTGAGTCATTGAATTAGGGTAGGCATTCGATACATAAGGAATATTGATAGTCATTTCAAAGAAAACAGTAAACATAATTTTTTCTGTTAAAGCATATTCTCCACGAACATCAAATGTTAGAACATCAGAACCTGAAGACATAAGATTAACATTTTGGTCAATCTTTCTTAGTATTGTTGTGTTCTTGTTCCAATTGAAATTGGCTTTAATATCAATATCACTCTTTAGCTCTCTTGTACTGTTGCCTGCACGAATATTAACTTTAACATCTTTAAAACGATAGCCTCCACCAATAACATATGAAAGTCGATTAATTTCAGTAAGTTGATTATTAGAAAAACTCATTGAAAGGTTTCTGTCCTTACGAAGTTCAAAATTGGCTTGAAATGAGTTTTTAAGATTAACTTCAACCTTGATTAAAGGAGAGAAAGATTCATTTATAGTAATATTATCAATAACATCTTTAGCTATGTAGTTATTATTAATCTCATTTCTTATCCATTCTGTACCATAATCATAACGAGCGTCTCTTGTTGGTACTCTAATGTCGGAACGGAAAGCTCCAATATTATAAGTTGACATATAATCGTTGGAAAGAGTTATGGAAGTAACCCATTTTTGAAGAAATTTAATCTTACCAAGTCCAGTATATTCAATTTTCCAGTTAGGTAGAGGTATTTTATTGAAAGGATTTAGGCTTCTTGTATTTGGATCAGTGCCAGCATAAGCAGCTAAGAAAGCAGGAATAAGAACCTGTTGAGAGGTTGCTCCATAACCATCAGGATACAATTTGCCATTATTAGTGTCCATAATCATATTTCCACTATAGTTTGGATTGCCCTGAGCTAATCTTTTTGCAATAATATCTCTATAGTCTAAGAATTTGTTGAATACAGAGCTTGAATTATCTTCGTTGATAGGAGTGAAGAAGGTAGAAATTGTTATTATTGATGTGCTGTAATTTCCTGTAATTGCAGGGGAGAGTGGACCAATAACTCTATTTTCAGTTGGGTCAAATTTATAATAAGCAAGGTATGTTTCCGATTGATTTTTGGAGAAACGTAAGTTAATTTTAAAATCTTGAAGAGGTTCAATACTTATTTGTCCATTTAAAGTTGTAGTGCTTTTTTGTTGAAAAGCATTATTCATTAAAGAATCTTTGGAGAGCCAGCCTTTACCAATTGCTTTGTCCATTATGTTTGCTTGAGAGCCAAATACAAATCCAAATCCAGGAGCCCAACCTGTGTTAGGGTCCATTCCAAAATATTTTGAAACAGGCATAAATCCAGGAATATAAGTTCCATTACTTTGAGAATAATTAATATTTCCTTGCTTAACACTTGTAAGCAGTCTAATGGAATATTCTCCTATTGCTTTAAATATTTTTGTTGCAGTGGATTCAACACTATCTTGTTTATCATTAGGATTTTTCTTGTCATCAGGATTGTCTTTGTCCTTTGGTTGAGGTTTGGAAGTAGGCATTTTCCTTGGAGAAGTTTTGGTAGGGTTAAGCACCTTCTTTATAAAAGGTATTTTATTGTATATAGTTGTAAAGCTGAAATTAGTATTTACAGATATTCTTGTTGGGTTTTCTATTGTATTTCCCAATCTTTCCAAAGCTTGAGTGGAACCAGTGAAAATATATTCTGTGTTGTAGGAAGTTGTAAGTCTTACCCAATCTAAATATGGTAGTTTGTTGATTGGAACATTCCATGTAATGTCTGTTTTTTGTCTGAATTGTTGAGCTTTACCAAGTTCAAAAACTGATTCCCAAACAGAATCTCTCTTAGCTTTTGTATCAATTTTTCCTCTTGGCTCATCAATTCTTGCATTCATAGTTGCATTATAGTTAATCTTCAGGTTTTGAGTTATATCATAAGCAAAATTATAAGCCCTATTCCAATAGAATTGTTTGAAATAGTATGGTTCCATTATAATAATACCCTTACTCTTTGGTCTTATTAGAGTTTCTTCAAAATCTCTTACTGCTTCTGTCCTAAATGTTAAACTTTTTGGTTTGTAGTGGAAGGTTAAATCTCTAATAAGTGCAAAAGCTTTAGGTTTAAATATTTTTGATTTTAGGAAAGGACGAACAGGATTTGTTTTAAAATTATAGTTGTAATTAATTCCTCCTCTATGTTGAGTTTTGGAATTATAGGATATGTCAACATCTCTTGAATATATATTGGAGTAAGAGTATGAAGCATCAAAGTTTTCAAGTCCTAAAACATATTGTTTTGAATCAGCAGTTGGAGTTTTATCTTTTCTAATGTTCATAAAGTTAAGGTTGGTACGAGAGGTGTAATCTTGAACCATATTCCTTATTGAATCTTTTTCTCTTTCTGTTCTATATGAAAGAAGATCGTCTTTTAGTTTTACGTCTGGGTCTAATGGATTATAACGAGGGTTGGCAACTTGTTTAGAATAGTCAAAGTGCATTGGAAGTCTAACGCCTGATGTTTTAGGGAAGAATTTACCCAATTCAATATTGGTTGAAATATCAATTGAACTAACATCATCTTGAGATATTTGATTTATTGATTGTTCTAATGAACCAAATCCAGCAGAACGATATGAACCAGAAAAAGAAACATCTCCCAAATCAGCTAAATTTGTACGAGCAAAACCTGTTGCAGCCCATCCTGAAGATTTGTTGAAATCAGTTAAACGCAATTCGTTTATCCAAACTTCAACACTTTTAGACAACATATCATCATTGTCTTGTGCATTATTCTTCTTAGGATTTCTAACACCAATCATTAAAACCTTAACATTGCTAATGCTTGGAGAACCCAAAACAGTAATCTTTCTTCCGTCAACAATTTCATGATATGGTAAAAGTCCTGAAACACTGTTATCTCCTGAACGCACTTTCCTGTTTCTGCTTTCCTTAACCTTAACAATCTTTTCTAAATCAATTTCAACATTATTTACTTCTGGCCAAATTGCTTTATCGTCAGTTAATCCAGTATACCATGGTGTAAAGTTAAGAGGAAGTTCATATTCATAGTAGTTGTTTGTGAAATCGGAACCAAGACGAACAAAAAGATTAACTTCTCCACTTTTGTAATCGTCTTTTTCTAACATTTTTTCAGCATGAACAAACATCTTAATTTTTTTGTATTGACGCATATCCAATTCTGAAGTCTTATAAATTGCTCTTGCATCTCCATCAGAAAGATCAGTTACTTTCATGCTTAAAGACTGCTCATTCATTTGTTGGAAGCTTGTGGAGCTATACATTTTTTCTCTGTCAATTCCAGGAGGTAAAACATAAGGAATAGGGGAACGTTTACCATTTTCTTCAATATTAACTGAAGCAACAGTAAAAGTGGTATTTTCAGTTTGTGTTCCAGTAGGATAAATTCCAGGAGAGAGAAGATTATCGGTATATTTTCTCCAATCACCACTAACAAGTTCAAAGGTTGCAAAACGTAAAATTACAGGTTCTTCAAAATCCTTCAAGAACATTCTAATAAATCTTATTGATTGGAAGCCTTGAATTGAGCCAACTGTTTTTTGAGGATTACGTATAGGAATTTTAAATTGATACCATTTACACTCAGTTGTTTTTCCATTTGGAAGATTTATGCTTGTTGCGTTTTGAATGTCAGTAATGTAGTTTTGTCCAACAACTAAATTAGTTGGATCTAAGTCAATCTTATATTCATAGTAGTTTTCTGCTTCACTAAGGGTGTTGTCTTGATTAATATCTTCAACGTTTGGTAAAGAGGTTTGTTGAGAAGAATATAATGAAGCATTGTCGGTTACAGCTGAATTGCCTTCCGAATTGTTGAATTGTTTGTATCTTTCAGTTATCTTTACATTATTATTATCGTAGTAGGTGCTTCTAAAATATCTGAAATCATCAGCAGAAGGGTCATTTTCTAAAGAAGCAAAAGCATCTGCATTTAATTGTCCTTGAGCAATATTTAAGAATCTGTCGAAGAAAGACTTTTCATCACTTGAAGAAAGTCCATCATAACCGATATCCTGATATTGACGAGAAGTTGGGTCGTTATTGAATGCATTAACAATTGCTTGAAGACGTGGCACTCTTCCCCAAATTGTTGAGTCAACGTCAACTACTGTTGAAGTTGAAGGTAACCCATTTTCAAAACTCTTTCTACCATCTCTAAGAATATCTTCTGAAATATCTCCAATATTAAAATATAATTTTCCACCTCTTGCATTTTCGTTTCCAATGAAAGGATCCATTAACCAAAATTCAATATATTCGATGTTTGCAGCTTCAAAATCTGTTGCATCAATCTTTCTCATAATTCCTCCCCAACGAGTTTCCGGATTTTTTAAACTACCATCTGCATTTAAACCTGCAGAATACAAACTTGTTGTGTCGTAGTTATAAGGTCCTCTTTCTTCAGGGTAGAATGCAAGATTAAATTCTCTAATATTTGTTGGCTGTCCAGAGGCAATTTCTTTGTTTGGATGAACTTCTCTTTCCAAAATTTGACGTGCATAAGGTTGAGAACGGTCTTCTTTATTAATGTTGGAAGGAGCATCATTACTGTAGAAAATATCATCAACGCTATACCAAGCAACCTTTGCTCTATTGAAACCATATTCCCATCCTAAGTTAGGATTTGTTTCAGGGAAAAGAGAATTGGCAGAAGAAAAGTCCTGAGGAGTACTTGACAAATGCCATGCTCCAATTGCTCTTAGGTCAATGGAAGTTTTAGCTGCTTCAAAGTCATCAATGTAAGCTGTTCCAGTGTTGCCAATTACACTTGGATTGCCAGGAATGAAATGTGCAAACTCTCCAGTTAGGGAAAGATTGGAAGGAGATTTTGTTGAATAGAAAGGAAGAAGGTCAACAAGTTTGGTGATAAAATTAACTTCCTTTTTATAGTTGAAATCAAATCCCCAAAGAGTATTGCTCATTGGTTCTTCTCCATAGTTAACTTTGTTAGTTATTGGTTTTTCATGAAGGTTTAAAAGTGTTGCTCCAAGATTAAAGTCTTTGCTTAATTCATAACTTGCTCTTAATCCCATCATTCTTTTTGTTGTCATACTGAATAGCTGATGTGATTCGGTAGAAACAGTTATTGGAGTGCCTGAGCTTAAATATCCTTGATTAATGATTTTAACTCTTCCCATTGCATAGTCAACGGTGTAGTCAATGCCTTCTGTTAAGGTTATTCCTCCTGCCATAACTCTAACAGAGCCTTGAGGAATATTCATTCCATTAAGAGATATTTCAGAACCTGATTCTGATTTATATCTTCCTTCCAAATAGTATTTATTTTTATCGGGATATTGCTGAGCTTGAGAAATTGTAAGAGCATAAAGTGAATCGAAACAATATTTATTTGCAATATCATTATCTCCCAAAAGATTTCTTAAATCCTTACCAAAAGGTTCAACAAAAGGAAAAACAATACTACCTCTATCCGAAACAATTGTTCCTCCATTAACAATTGCATTATCCATAAAATCGAAAACACCATCTGGATAAGGGTTTTGCTGGTTATCCATTCTGTCTAATCCAAACAATTGTATTAATGGAACTCCTTTTTTCTCCCCTTCATTAAAGTATCCCATTGGAATTCCTTGCTCATCTCCTTGATAAAGTATATTTAATCGGAAGTCTTCTCTTTGAATTTGATATGCTTGAAGAGAATAAATGTTTTTCATCATCAGTTTCCACATTGGATTTCTAACATTTAAGGTTGAACTCTTCAAAAGTTTTACAACTAATGTGTTTGGGTCATTTATTCCTTCATCAGAAAATTCTCCAACCTGATAGATTGTTGTATCTCCAATAATTTGATAACGGAAAGCAACAGCCAAAACTTGATCGTTGGTTAATGGTTGGTTTAATGATATAAAACCTAAACGGGAATTATATGAATATTCAGAAGAATTAAGTTTTCTTGCACTTTCAATCTTTTCATAGTTTTGTCCTGCAACAAAGCCCATACCTTGCAGCATTGAACTAATATTATTGATATTTCTAATATTGCTTACATTAACTGCTGTAAGTAAATTATTAGATCTGTTGCCATCGGGATAGATTAAACCAGAAGGATTTTCAATAAAAGGATTTTGTCCAAAAGGATTTTTTTCACCAAGGTCAGCAAATGCAACCAAGTTTCTGTTTTCATAAACAGCTGCTCCAACATTTGTTCTCCAAACTTCAAGCTTAATAATGTTTACGTTTGAATTAATAAGTGGGAGAGAAGCCATTGCATTATTGTAGTTGTCGTAGAAATACTGGGCTAAGAAATAGTGTTTATTGGCTTCATATTCATCTGCTTTAATGTTGAAATCTCTTAATTGTGCTCCTCCTTCAACGGTAATATTGCTTGCTTCAGACTTTTGTTCGGAGAAAACAGCATCCAAGTATAGCTTTCCAAACTTTAGTTTTGTTTTTGCTCCAAAAAGTGTTTGAGAACCTTGAATTAAAGTGGTTGGAAGGGGAAAGGAAATATTACCTGCTTCAATTGATTGGATTATATTGTCTTCCTTCCCTTCGTATTTTAATTTTAGCTCGTTTTCAAAAGAAAAGGTTGCTCCTGTATTATAATTTAATCCAAAGGAAATTGCTTCTCCAATCTTTGCATTAACATTCAATTGTATGTTTTCTTCAAAGTCAAAACGTGTTGTACTTCTTTGATTTTCTTGAATGGAAAGGTCTTCACGGTTATTGTTTACAATTGCAAATCGTAGTTCTGCACTTCCTGAAGGGCGAATGTCGATGGTTTGTCCTCCAAAGATTGTTTCAAACAGTTCTGAATTAATTCTTAATTGAGGTATAAGGTTGTCTAAAAGTCCTTCATTAGAAGTAGTGATTTTTGATGATGCTGAACGATTTTTCCAATAATCGTTAATCATCTGATCCATATCATAGTTTTGATAGTCAGCAAAGGACAAAACCCTGCGTTCAATTACTAAATCCCCAATACGTTTAATTAGAATATACTCATTATTCTTTTCATCGTATTGAATTTCTGTTGTTATATTGGAAGGATTTTGAAGATGCAAAGGGCTTGTGCCATCAATTCCATAACGAGTACTGTCAGGATTAATAGTTAACAAGGGAAACGCATTTGCATACCCTTGAGTTGTAAAAAATATTGAAATTAAGATAACAAAAAGACAAGAAAGTCCTAAGCTTCTATTTTTTATATTCATTCAAAAAATCTTACTATAATACTTTTAATGCTTGTTTAATAAGTAATTCCACACTTGCATCGGGGTTACTCTGTACTATCTTGTCTAATGCTCTTTCTACAATTAACTTACTAAAGCCCAATGTTTGTAATGCTAATAACGCCTCTTCTTTGCTTTTATTGTTTGCAGTATTAGTATTTGAAATTTCAATATCCAATTTTGATAAAGAATCCTTTAGTTCCAGAATCACCCTTTGTGCTGTTTTTGCTCCAATACCCTTAACTTGCTTTAGTGCATTTATGTCTTCTTTCACAATTGCACTGTGCAGTTCTCCTGTATTCATTGAAGAAAGCATCATCCTTGCAGTATTGACTCCAACACCATTAACAGAAATCAAGTAACGAAACAACTCTCTTTCCTTAGCAGTGAAGAAACCAAACAATTGTTGAGCATCTTCTCTAACAACAAAATGAATTAATATTCTTCCACTATCCATTGATTTAATTTCAGAATAGGTTGTCAGACTAATTTCAACCAAATAGCCAACCCCCATGGCATTTACAACCAAAGTAGATGGAGTTTTATATTCAAACTTACCTTCAATAAACTCGTACATAGCATTAAATTTAGAAACAAAATTACTTATAATTTCTGTATTATTAGGCATAAACACGCAAAAAGAATCAAGCAATTATTTACAAAACGACTATTCTTATATAAATCTTGTTTGGAAAGAAAAAAATAAGATTTAGAACTAAAAAAATAAGATTTAGAACTATTTTTAAGAGACTTAGAACTAATTAAATAGGACTTCAATCTCAAATTCATGCCATGATGTTCACCAATTCATGCCATGAATTACTCGGAATCATGCCATGAATTGATAAAAATCATGCCATGAAATCAACCAATTCATGCCATGAAATGGAGTAATTCATGCCATGAATCTAAAAACATCATGCCATGATTCCGACATTAAAGCTTCGTTTAAATAGATTGATGTAAGGCTTTTTTAGATTAAAGTCTTATTCCATTAGATTAAACCTTTGTTTAAAATCAAAGATAAAGGAATTACAAAACGCAATTTTTACACTTTTATAGACCAATTGAAAATATTATGCCTAATTTTGCCGAATAATTTAAAACGAAAAAAATTATGTCAACAGCAAATAAGTCAGACGTGAGAAAAGTTACCGTTCACGTTTTGCAATCCATGAAGCTAAAAGGCGAAAAAATATCAATGCTTACAGCATACGACTATACAATGGCAAAATTGGTTGATAAGGCCAATATAGATATAATACTTGTGGGAGATTCCGCTGCAAATGTAATGGCAGGATACGAAACAACCCTTCCAATAACCTTAGAAAACATGATATATCATGCAGCTTCAGTTGTTAGAGGTGCCGATAGAGCATTAGTTGTTGTTGATTTGCCTTTTGGAACATATCAAGGAAACTCAAAAGAAGCTCTTTGTTCAGCAGTTAAAATTATGAAAGAAACTGAAGCCAATGCAGTAAAGATTGAAGGAGGGCATGAAATATTGGAATCAGTAAACAGAATACTTTCAGCAGGAATTCCAGTAATGGGGCATTTAGGCTTAACACCACAATCCATAAATAAATTTGGAACCTATGTTGTTAGAGCAACAAATGAAGAAGAGGCAAAAAAACTAATTGAAGATGCTCACGCCCTTGAACAAGCAGGATGCTTCGCCATAGTTTTGGAGAAAGTGCCAGCACAATTAGCCCAAAGAGTAGCTCAGGAACTTCGCATACCAGTAATTGGAATTGGAGCAGGAGGGGGAGTTGATGGTCAAGTTTTGGTTATTCACGATATGTTGGGAATGACACAAGAGTTTTCACCTCGATTCCTTAGACGTTATCATCATTTAGGAGAAGAAATAACCAATTCAGTTAAGCAATACGTTGCAGACGTAAAAAGCCAAGACTTCCCTAACGAAAAGGAACAATACTAATTTCATTTTTTTGTTTAATCAAAAGGCGATAACTTTAACACATTAATTATAGTATTATATTATGAATTGTTTTATTGATAAATCTAAATCGCTTATTATTATAAGTAGTGCTTGTTTGATTTTTTCATGCAACAATAAATCAAATAATACAGAAATCAATAATGTTTTACCTATAAAGAATAATGATAATATTATTTATAATAATGATAATGTTATTATTTATGGAGATACAACCATTGACAAAGATAAAATATATTATACTTCAATAAAGTTTGAGCCTTATATTTCATTCGAAGATTATAAAGTGTCATTGGTTGATAATCAAAGTAAGGCTAAACTGGATTTCTCATCCAATAAAGAAGCGTATAATTATAGAACAAAACTAAGAGAAGCATATAAATCTGATACGTCAAACTTTGCAGGACACTACACATTGGTTTATTGGGGATGTGGTAGTAATTGTAAAAGTAGTATGATAATAGATAGGCAAACTGGAAAAATTTATGATTCTCCTTCATCTTCACTTGGCTATGAATATTATCCAGATAGTAGAATGCTTTTGGTAAATCCTCCCGATTCCAATGGATTTTATGATGATTGTTTATATTGTAAACCAGAAATTCATATTTTTGATGAGAAGACAAAAACATTTAGAGAAATTAAACCTTAAAAATGAAAAGAAGATTATTATTACCCTTATTTATCTTTATTCAGATTATTTCTTTTGCTCAGAATGATTCTGTTTGGAATGTAATGATTCTAAAAAAAGGAAATCAACCATCAATAAAAGAAAATATGGTTGAATATAGTCCTACTGGCTTTTATCTCTATAGGAATTGTTTCTATGATATACAACTTCGTGATAAGACAAAACAAACACTTAGATTAGTAGATATAAGACAAGATACACTTTTGTTTGTTGGAATATCTCCTAAAGAAAATGTAAATTCTTCTTTATATGACACAATTTCCTTAAATTATACAACAATAGATAAAATTCTATTATTAAAGGATTGGTCAATGAAAACAAGTAAAAAGATAAAAAGTGATAATTATCATTTTATCTTCTATAAATCCACAACAAAAAATGTTTATGAAAGTAAATTTGAGTATGTCTTTCCAAGTAGAGAATTTAAGAATGAACTATTTCCTCGATTAGCCAATAAAGGAATAACTTATCATTATGAATATAAAGGGAAGTTATACTATCATTCTGGATTAAAAGTCCTTCAGCCAAAGTATAGCGAAGAAGAGAAATTAAAAACACTAAAAGTTATAACATCAGTATTAGATTTAATTCTAAATAAGCGAATCAATATTGATATTAATTATTGATTTATTCTTTTAAGTTTCATTATGCCGTTTTCCAACTCTTTCATTTCAACTTCTCTTTTGTCTTCCTTTTGAACTGTCAAGTAATCCTTGACTGTTGCCTTTTCTATTAGTTCACCTTCTTTATGTACATTAATTTATTATTTCCAAATTGAATCTATTATTTTGTGTGCTAAACACCTTCAAAACTACTAATAATTTATAAATTGCTAATAAAAAAGAGACGAAGCCATTTGGTTTCGTCTCTTTGTGTTTAGAGTGGATGATAGTTTCTTTTATTTCGTTACTATCATCTTCTTGGTTATCTTCTTGCCTTCAAATTCCATTGCATAGTAGTAAATGCCTTGAGGAAGATTTAGGTTGTCAAGATGAATTTCATGCTTACCTTCAGTGTAGAACTTGTTTTCACTTATGATTAATTGTCCCATATTGTTAATTACCATAAATCTTGTTTTACCTGCATTTGGTAAAGAGAATGAAATAGTAGTTGAGTTGTTTAGAGGGTTAGGAACATTTTGGCTTAATGTGAATTCATTTGCCTCAGGTTCGTCATCCAATCCAATAATGTCAACAACTTTGAATGTCATTGTTGTATCGTTAGAACGGTTAGCATCAAATGGATAATCAACCCAGGCAACAATATTATAGGCTCCATTGTCAACTCTTGGAATTCTTTGTGCAAAGGTCATGTAGTAAATTTGATTTGAATTAGGTTCTCCAAATGTCCAATCAAATGATTGTACTACTGGATTTAACCAGTCTCCATTTATTACATAACCAGCATTTACCATAATTGGCACTCCAAGTGTTCCAATATTTCTTGCTCTTAATTGAACTTCAGACATTGGATTAGAGGTGTTTGCAATATGAATTGTATCTGCTTTTGCATCTCTAATTCCCATATATAGAGTACAAGTTGTGTCATTTTCTCTATTATTGTCATCAGGTATCTTAACATATCCACAAATTCCATGATATGGAGCATTTGCTTTTGGAAGTGTTTGTGCAAAGTAATGGTGTCCCATTTGTCCAGAAATTAATGGAGAATTGTTACGGAAAGTTTCTTCATGAGCATTTGTTCTATCTCCATTATAGTAGTATCCTACGGTAATACTATCAATTCCAATAGAACTGTTATTAGTAAATGATAATTGAACTCCAATTTTATCATTTGGATAATCATCAATAGTTAAATATTTAGCTTCAAGGTCTTGAGTTGTAATTGCTCCTGTAACTCTTCTAAATAAGGTATCATTATATCTGTAGTAGTCTCCATCAAGTGCTGTCCATACCTTCAAATTAGTTGTACCATAAGATGAGTGGAACGGAGTGTTGAATGTGTAATTGTATTCTTGGCTATTGTAAAGTGGTGGACTAAATGAAATTATTTCAATAACAGGATCACTTCCTGGAAGTTTATAAGCAACAGGTAGCTGTTCTATACCATCAATTCCTATGTTTTTAATGTGAATAACAACATTTATATCATTATTTGCAACAACTTGTTCTGTTGGATCTAAGATTTCAATTAACTTAACATCTCTTTGAAGAGGTCCAATTACTTTGGCTTCACATAATGAGTCATTATCAGAATAAAGGTCAGTTGGATTTAGTCGTGTGAAAGCACAAATATTAAATGGATTAGGTAAGCTGTCAAATATAACCCTTCCTCCAGTAAATGTGTATGATGCTGTATCTCGAGGATTAATACCGATACTATCAAATATATCTTCACATCTTGGAATATGCATTCCTTGTGCAGTATAACAAATAGTAAATCTATGTAATTTTTCAGAACCATAGTTTCTTACTTTAACTTTTGGATAGAAAGTAGAACCATAAGTTGGAATAGGATTTGGAGTAAGGTCAATTGAAACTATTCCAGCATCTTGTTCTCGTAAAGCTCTTTTTATTTCAAAGTTATCTATTGCAACACCATCATTTGTTGATGTACCTGAACGGAACACAAATCGGAATTGAACGGTATTACCTAAGTAACGAGAAATACTTTGAAGAGAGAATAAGTGTTCAGTCCAAATTGCATTTCCTTTGAATCTGTTAGAGTCATCGTTATACCAGTTATGAGCACCAGGATCATTAATAACACCTAAACGAGCCCATTCACCTTCAATACCATATTTCTTGAAGTCAACATATACAAAAGTACCAGTATTAATTGCTCTACGCATCATAAAAGTCATAGTATCTGGTTTAATAAGTCCTATGTCAAAAATTGGAGAGTAAAGAATACTTTCATTATTTGCTGGATGCTTTCCGGAAAGTTTAGTTTTCCAACAATTAGGAGTTGAATAAGGTCCTTTGATTGTTGTGTTTGCAGGGTCAGGAGTTCCAAATTCCCAGCAATTGTCAGGAAGAAGAGGATTGCTATTTGGAGCATAAAAGTCATCATATCCTTCATCGTCAAATTCTGTTGCGTAAGGTATGGTATAGGTTCTAATAATATAAGTATTTTTTCTTATAGTATCATTTAGATGATAAGGATCATCTACAGCATCAACCCAAGCAACGAATTGAGTTAGACCAGTTGGTATGGTTGCGTTTGCTCTTAAAGTAACTTCAACTCTATCTGCAGGAGCCAATGAACCATTCCAGTTAAGAACATCAGGAGTTCCGTTCATTGTCCAATTAATTGTAGCGCTATTAAGAGTTGATGTACCAGTATTTCTCAAAACAACTCTGATATCATTATTTTGTACATTTAAGAAATCTCCAGGTTGAGTGAATTTAACTAATTCTGCATTTACAGGAGTAGTATTTCTAACTAAAACTTTATAATCTTCAACCTCACCAAGTGTTGGATTTTCATTTGCACCATATGGCAACATACCTCTACCTTGCCAAATCATAACTCTCATTCTTGTATAACCAGTTAGAGTATTTGCAGGAACATTAACTTTTCCTTTAGCTACAGAACCAGACCAAATTGAATCGTAGAATACTTCTTCTGTTTGTTCAAATATACCATTTCTATCCCAGTCAATAAATACTCTTGTCCATCCACCAATAGCATTTTCAGATTCAAGATTAGAAGGTTTGTCACAACTAATGTAAATTGAGTCATAAATTCCTTTAAATAATGTTACTGGAGTAATTGTGTTAGTATAGTCGGTATAAGCTAAACCAGAGTTGTTAGATGCATTATCCATGTTGCCCATTTGAACTCTTGTGATATCTAATGAGTTTGCATTTTGTGCAGCAGAATTAGGATAAATAGTATTTCCATTTTTAGCTTTTACTAACCATATTGAAGAAGTATCATTAACAGCTATTAAGTCATTAGGAACATCAACCCATGCACGTATTTTATAGTTTGTAATATCACTAAAGTCAGCTAAAGAGTCAAACTTATAAATCAAATGTCCATCTGGAGCAACAGCTTGTGTGCAACGTTCGGTTACATTTATAATAGGAGAATTTGCAGGAGTTGCTTTTTGGATACTATATGTTATATCAAAGTTTTGCATTGGCATAGTTCCAAAGTTTGAAACCTTAACTTTAATTGTATCAGCAGCAGTCATATATACCCATCCTTCTTGTGGAGGCTCAACAGGTCCTTGACCTAATAATCCAATTGCAGCACCATCAATATCCGAACGATTTAATAGAGTAACTCTTATTGGAGTATAGTAACTTTCACAAGGGAAGGATCCACTTAGGTTAACTCTCAAATAGAATGTTGAATCAGTAAAGAGTTGAGAGGTTCTGTATTTCATTGATTGAGCATAAGCAGTAGGAGAATAGAATGGAGTTGAGGTTGAATCAGCATACCATTTAATAGGAAGATTATTTATTTGAGTTGCCCAAGGTTCAGCCCATGTTCCATAATGAATTGCTGTGTCATGAACTATTGGAATAGGAGGAGAAACACGTGAGTTAACTGTAATATAAGCGGAAGTATCGTTTACCTTAACATTGTCTTTGTTAAGTGAAACAATTGTTCTTAATCTCCAAGTTGTATCATTAAGTCCAAGTGGATAAAAATTAGCTAATGTATTAAATGTATATACAAGTTGTTGGGTTTTGTGCATTGCTTCCCAATTAGTTGTTCCGTCATTGTAAGGGGTTGCAGGAGAAATCAATAATAATTCTCTTGCATAAATATCAGGTCTCCCTTCAACTTGATAGCTTAACCACAATGAGTCATTTAATCCAATAGATTTTTCTCCAACATTTTTAATTGTTATCTTAACAGGAGTTTGGAATAATTTACATCTATCAGTTACAGGAACAGTGTTGACTGCTTGCATGTTGTATGCAGGTATAATAGTTAAATTGGTGTGAATAGTGTCATTTATATGAATTGTATCACTGTTAACATTAGTATAAATACATAAATGCAATTTATCATTTACATTTCTAAAATGAAGTGGAGGGTAAAGTTGATCTGTAAGAGTGAAGTCTACTGAAGCTAATGATGAAATGTTTTGAATAAAAGATTCAGATATGCTTTGAATTATATCTGTAGTGTCTGCTTTGTATTTAAGTACTGCAGTTATTCTTAAACTGTCAATTCCATATAAACCAAAGTTTTTAACTCTAACAGTAACTGTTATTGGGTCATTTTCCAAATAATCAATAGTTGAGTCTGGAGAAATTATACTTGTTGGACCAAAGTCAACATTGGTGAATTGGAACTCATAAGCTCCAATTGTAGGTCTTGGAGACATAGGTCTAAAATTACCTAAAATATCTTCAACAAATCCATCTAAAGGTTCAGCAGCGCGAACTACTTCAGAAGGATAGATAATATTTAGTACAGAATCAGATTCAAATGGATTATATACAGAAATAGACATTGCATCTTGTGAGTTAGCAGTTTGCAGTGCAGCAATTGTTTGTTTATTTCCTAACCAATAAATTGGGTTAAATCCATTTGATATATAGTTATTGTTATTAGATGCCATAACTTGAGTTGAAGGATTAGTTACATAGTATGCAAATCCTTTTCCAGAGTTGTCGAGATTATTGTTTAGAACTTTAATTCTTGAACAGTTTGTTCCAATATTTAAACTCTTAGAATTTGCACTATTATTACTTGCTCTAACCTTAATTGTATTGTAGTATATATTAGTATTTGTTACTGAATCCATATTTAAACCAACATAAATTAGGGCTGTGTTTGTATATGTCCCACTTAGAGAGATTGAATTATTAGCTATAATGGCAGGAGAAAGTACAGATGCATCTACTCTCTTAACATCAATACCAGTTCTTGCAGCAGTACCTCCTTCAAGATATACATCATTCTTAATAATCTCTAAAATATTTGATATATTAGAAATTGCAATTGCTGATGAAATATTAGCATTAACATATTCTCTAAACTTATTCTTAGTAACATAAAGTTCTTTTATTCCTTTTACATCTATTCCTTTGTATGCAAAAGCATTGAAGAATGAATTTGTAATACTTAGTCTGTTAGAGTTTGAATCAGGAAGGTCAGAAGATAAACCTACTGCTCCTCCATTGAATAAAATATTGTTAAATGCAAGATTATTGTTTATTCCTGTAATATTTACTAATTTAGTTATTTCTGTATTTGGATTTGCTGTTGGAAGTGAGTTTAGAACAATAGATTTAAAAATAACATCTGAAGAATTATTTGTAATATCTACAACAGATGGATATGTGTTTGAATAATTTTTAAATTTAAGATTTTCAAATTTAATATTAGTAGCTCCATCCAATTTTAAAACATATTTATCAGTGTTTGTTCCTGCATTGTAGGTTATAAATACATCATTACTATCAGGTGCATTTCCTCTAAAGGTTATAGTATTACCATTTTCTGTTCCAGCAATTAATGGAATAGTTATTTGTTCGTTGTATCCACCAACTTTGGGATTGATATCAAAAACAACATGCCCACAAATACCAGAACTAATCAATGCATTTACAGCATCATTGATTGTTGTATAATCACCTCCTGTACCTATTACGAAATGAGATGTGTCAGAGTTGTTTCCAAGACAAGCTGAAAATTCAAAAGATACAGTATCATTTGAGTGAATTGTATCACAATTAAGATTAGTCCATGCTTTAATAGTGTTTATTCCTGAAATGAAAGTGTAGTTTCCAATTGTTACAGTTTGAGTATCGTTTAATAATAAATTACCAGTCCAATTGTAAGGAGCTTGTTCAACACCATTTATTTGCCAATGAATAGGAGTTGATGTTAAAGCAGAGGAACCAAAGTTTTCTAACTTAACTTTTATTGGAATAGAAATACCAGACATTACTATTGATGTTGCAGGATTTACAATTTGAGTTAATCCAGCTTCACATGATGGAGGAGGAGTAACACTTACAACAACAGGAGTTCTAACACTTGAACATCCAAATTTATCAATATCAAAACGAGTGTTAGGTCTTAATTTAAGATTCATTTGTGTTGGTGAACCAGTCCATAAACATGCATTTGTACTTGCATGTCTGTAAGATAAAACTGAATTGAAAGAAGTTGCAGAATAATAAGTTCTTATTTGTTTTGCAGTTGTTCCTTCTCTTGAATAACAAATTTCAATAACTATATTTGAAGTTCCATCATAATAGAATGGATCTGTAAATTGGAAACTTTTCCAACCTGTGTTGGCACTTGTTAAAGAGGCTGTATCATTATATACTTCCGTTAATCCACTAACCCATGTTGTTAAAGCTTCATCGTTTGTTGTTCCTATCTTAATAGTATAATCCAAAAGATTAGTTGCTCCAGAAATGCTCATGATATTAAACATTAAACCATTAATATTTCCTTCAGAAAGACCTAAATCACTTAGTTCAGAAGCTTTATATAAATATTGTTCTTTAACGTTTTTCATTGCAGCATTCAATGGAGATGGATATCCTGATAATGGATTTGCAATTGTAGAATCTCCAAGTTGAATAGTATCATATTCTAATAGCATTGAACCTACATAGAAGGTATCGTTTTCATATAATATAGGAGTAGTATAGGTAATTCTATCTAACTCATGATTTGTGAAATTAGAATTATACCATATTAAAACGTCAGTAGGATTAACTCCAGTAGCTGTTAGAGTTGCTGTTGTAGCATAAGGAATATTTACAGTAGATGCAATAGGTGAATAAGGAGTTTTTAATGAAATAATTTGCATTCTTGCAGTATCATTCAAATGAATTACATCTGTACTAAGATTAGAATTGCAAATTAAATCAAATGTCTTATCTGATGTGTTTGCAGCTAAATTAATTGTTTGCGGTATAATATAAGTTATTGTATCATTAGGAGCTACGGTAACATTACATGTGTCATATATAGTATTAACTAAAGTTGCACCATCATAAACTCTTAATAATAATGGAGTAGTGGTACAAGGACTTACTCCTGTATTTGTAATTTTAACTTCAACTTGTTCATCAGTTAGTGTACATACAGATGTTCTATTTACTCCAACTAATTTAATTGAGGCAACTCCAGGGTCAATTGATGGAATACCACTAACTTGTATATTGTAAGGAGTTTTAAATCCAAAGCATCCATTATCTCTTTTCCATATTTGTGCAGTATCTATAGTTGAAATTGTCAATGGGGTTTCAGCTACAGAAGGAGTCCATCCAGTGGAATCAACAGCACTTCTATTTGTTCTAATTAAACCAGCTGAACTTGCAGGAACCATTTTACCAGGTCCTGTCCATATTGAGGAAGGAACATTAGTTGCTGTATTAAATGTAGCTCCATTATAGGTTACTGCGTCAATTACAGTTCCAGAAGGATCTTTTAATAAAAATCCAGTTTTAGTGTTTGCGTTATAATTGGTTGCTGATCCAATAAATATTGTTTTTGATGAGTCAGGTGAACTTCCGTTAGCTATTTGTAAAACAACAGATGTATTAGGATATATATAATAATCCCCAAATGTTACAGTTTTATTCATATTTGCACTCAATGCAATATTATTTCCTGTTACATATGCAAATTGATATCCATTAAGATTAATTGCACCATTACCATAGTTTGATAATTCTATTGCACAGTTGGCAGTAACCCATGCTGGAAGATTAACTGTTTGACCTATTGCGTTTGTAAGACGTGAAATTTGAATTTCTGAAATCTTAAGCATAGGTGTTTCTTCTTTTCTTGAGAAATAGAATGTTGTATCATTATATAATCTTCCTGTTTGATAAGTGTGAGATTTTAAAACAGGTATTTCATCAGTGTTTCTTAAGAACCAATAAATAGAGTCATTAGAAGTAACTGAAAGAAGAGCAGAATCACCATAATTTATGGAAAGATTTTGAGTAGGTAAAGCAGTCAATTGAGCTCTTGAATTAACATAAAATACAGCAGTATCATTAGTTCTAATTGTATCTGCAGCTAAAACTGAAAATGCTGTAACTTTAAATTCTCTGTCAGCAGTAGTTACTGCAAAGTTATAAGGATTTCTAAATCTATATGTATAAATAGAGTCTGGAATAACTGTGTGATGAATGGTGTCTTTTTGAGCACTTGGAATTGTTAAATTATCAATCTTGTACCAGAATTTAAGGTTATTTGCTAATATAGTATTATTACTAATATTCTTAAATTGAATGTTAATATATTCATTATCTAATCCACAAGCAGAATATAATGAATTTCCATCTGCAGCAACTAATACATCCCCTCTGTCAATCCAAGCTTTCATTACATATATATTACTTGGTGGAGGACTGAATTCATCTGCACCAATACATGGTTGAGTAGTATTACGAGATCTATAATTATAGTCATCAATTACTTCTGCAATAGGAGTTCCTTTGTAACAAACATAAGTGTTAGTTGTTGAAAGGTTTTCAAATGAAGGGAATAATGGTCCATATATTGTACTTGCTATATCTCCACTGCCTCCTAAAGCTGAATTCCATTCTTCAAGAGTTGAACAATTTGTAGTATTATATCTCCATAAAATAGAACTTGAAGGAGATACTAAAGTGTTAAGTTTGTAATATATATTATTGCTAAAACTAATAACTGATTGAGTTGTAGTTTTTGCATGAACACCCACTCCATAACCATCACTTACAACAATATTATTTTTGATAGCTATATTTGTTAAAGGTTGGTTAGTAGAACCATTTCCTATAGCCATAGCAAATGAAAGAAGTCCATCTGAATTTAAATCTCGAGCATAAATATTGTTATTAACAATTTTAACATCATTACCAGACATAAAGTTAATACCAAAAATATTTGCAGTTGAAGGAGAGACATTATTGTTATGAATGCTAATTTTATTATTTGCTATAATTGAAGGAGTAGTGGATGCAAGAGAAAGGTTAACTCCAATTGCACTTACATTATTTATTATAAATTTATTCTTTGTAATAGCGAAGTTTTTGGAAGAAGAAATCATAATGTTATAGTTAGTATTGGAAGAAGTAGTTAAATTATTAATGAACTCATTCTTATCAATAATAACATCTTTTGAATAATTTATTGATACTGATTCATTGCTGAAATTAGTAAATAAAGATTTTTTGATTGTAATTCCTTCAGTTAAATTCGTTGGAGAATTTCCTTGAATGAAAATATGATTTAATACAGCCTTACCTTCAAATTTACTACTATCAATTGTTATAAATTTTGCAGCTCCAATATTAATGAAATAGTTAGGGTTTACATCAATTGAGTTTGGATTTCTAATAAAACCACAATCTTTAAACTCAATGTTTGATGTTTGATTGCTCATATCAATAATGTTTGCAACCCCTGGTCTTAAGGTATCATTTACAACCGCAAAGCTGTCAGCAGAATAGAAGTTGAATTTCTCAAATTTAAAATATTTTGCTCCAGCAAAATCGTAACTCTTATTTGATGTTCGAATAGGTTTTAAATTAACATACTGTGTTGGAGAAGCACTTGTGAACTTTATGTAGTTTGTAATAGAAGCTCCTACAATGTTAACAGGAAATACTAATGTGTCAGTGTAGAATGTTCCCACAGGAAGATTTAATACTTTAAATGTTACTGGTCCTGATACTCCACAACCTTTTAGCATTGCAAATGCTTCTTTGAAATTTTTAAATGTTCTATCAGAAGTAACTCCTGTAACATTTCCAATTGCATAAATTCCATTAAGAGGTCCATTACAAGATACTATTCCAAAATATTCACTTCTGTAAAGTGCAGTATCATTTTTTGGCTCCCAATCAATTTGATTAATAATTGAATCTGTCCATATCTTAACATGACGATATCCTGGAGTGAATGTTAAACCATTAGGAAGAGTATAGTTAATTGATCTATATCTGCTTGATGCTGGTTTAGGAAGCAAAAGACCTGTCCATGTTCCTGCAAATTGAGGAAGATTCTCATCTATTTGTGTATAAACTCTTACTCCAGTTAGTGTGTCAGAGCCAAAATTATTAATTTTAATTGTTATAGGAACATTTGTGTTGGCATTAACCACCATACTTAATGGACTAACTAATGTATCGTTAACACCAGCATCAAATTTCAATGTACAATCCTTCTTGAATACAAACTTAAAATTAGGTCTGTAACCAATTTGTCCATCAGAAGTGTTGAAAGGTGCATTACATGCTCCTGCATATCCACCTGTACTATACATTTGTCCAGTTAAATATCCTGTGGGAGCAACAATACTTTCTATTTTTGTTGTTCCTCCAGTAGTGTTATTAGTACCATTATCCCAACATGTTTTTATTAAAATATCACTTTCTCCATCCCATATAAAATAATTATCAAACACTAACTCATTCTCCCCAATTGGAGGTGCTGTCATTACTGCTGGCCCAACAACTTGTTGCATATTACCAGCATAAGGGTTTATTCCGGAAAGAATAGTTGAAGGACTTATATTTGCTATATAAACACTAAAGTCATTCATATAAAATGGTCCAGAAGCATTAGTGACTTTATAGCCTAATCTAAATATTTTCCCTGCTTTAAAACCTTTAGCTATCATTTCAGAAGCTTTATATCTAAATTGATACATGTTTCTTGAAGAGTTGGTTTTCATCATTATTTCCTGATTGGAAGTGCCACTGGTTTGAAGAGTCATGGCAGTATCCTCACTTCTAATGCTTTTAAATGAATTCCATCGATTATAAGAATATGGATAAGTAGTTTTGTTGTATATTACATCATTTGCTACAATTCTCCAATATGTAATGGAATCAAATCCGTTAAAAGGTATATATCCAATATAATGTCCATTTGTATCTCTTAGGGTAGATTTACTGATTGTTGGATTATCTCCAAATTTATATTCAACATAAATAGAGTCAGGAACTGTTGGAGCTGAAGATTGAAGGAAACCAATAATAGCATCAATCCTTACGTCAGAACAATTAGGATAGTTATAAACTCTTGGAGCAATAATATTTCCGCTTTGTAATTGAGGGATTCTAACATTATTCCCTACAGCTGAGCCTTGATATACTCTAAAATCATCAATATACCATCCTGAAAATGTATTGGCAAGTGATGCTTGAGAAAGTTTAAATCTTAATTTGAATGTAGTAGCTTCTCCTATTATTGAGTTAAGGTAAAATACTTCATGTTTCCAATATGAGTTATCTAAGTTAGTTTCTAATATATTAGTATTTCCACTCCAATAATTTGTTTTAACAAAATATCCTAACCAATTTGGAATTCCTCCTCCATAAGTAGGATCATATCCAGTTGGAGAACTAATACCTCCAGTAAAGGTTATAGGCATCCATGTTGCACCATTATTTGTGGAAATTTGAAATTCACCTTGACCTTCAGGGTTTTGAAGCATTGGAATATGATCAAACTCAATCCTAACTTTACAACCAGTATTTCTGGTAAGTGTTGGAGTTTCTAACCATACATCTCCACTTGCAGCATTTTTAAGTCTGATACTCTTAAGTCCACTGTTTTTAAGGGCAATGTTTGAAGTAACGTTTGTAGAATTGTTAGTATTCCAGCCAGCCGGAATTCCATTTTCAAAATCTGCATAAGTTATTAATGTTGGCTGAGCTATAGCAGCAATTCCACATAATAAAATACTTAACCAAAGTAAAACTACTTTTTTCATAAGAATTATTGTTTATATAATTAATATTTTTCCGTATCTATAACATATTCATACAATTAATATATAATTGTATGCGAAAATCAAATTTTTTGTAACCTACAAATATACATTATTTATGGAATACGTTCCAAACATTATAACAACTAAAAAAAACAAAAAGTAAACAACTTGAGAAAAAAATATTAAATTTGCAAAGTTAAAACAGCCATAACTAACAAATTATTAAAATAATAAAGGTATGAAAAAGTTAATCCTTTCATTTGTATTAATCATAATTTCAGCATTAAGCACAAATCTTTATGCTCAATCTCCAGAAGAAAGTTGTCAGATTATAGAATCAGAAATTAAGGGTGAAATTTATACTAAATTTTCTGTAAATTCAAATGGTATATTAACTTATGTTTGGACAGATGCTAAAAGTGATTCTGAAACAATACTAACAATTGATTTAACTAAAATAACTGTAAGTAAGGATGTTTCAAGTAGGGGGTATAGAGTTTTTATCAATTGTATTGATGGAATAGATTGCATTAATGAAAGAGGTAAATTGGGAAGTGATGAAACATATTATGCTGATTTTTCAAAGACATATTTACCTGCAAAAGATGAAAAAGGCATGGTTACAATCTACAACCAAATGATGTTCCTTTTGAAATTAGGTAACGCAAACAGATAGGGAAAATTAATTTCTTAAAAATACTCAATTGTCAGAAAAAAGTGTTATATTTGCAATATAAATCATTAAAGAAAACTATTTATCTATAATAAGTCCTATCTTAAGATAGATTTTTAACCTGAGATTTCTTAAAATAAAAGATGCACGTCTTTACACCCAAAAGATGTGCATCTTTTCATATGAAAGATGTGCATCTTTCGAGAATTATATCCTTGTTTTAATAATTTATATCCTTACTTTATCAAAATATAACCTTATTACAAAAGAATATATCCTTGTTTTATTTTGTTTTAAAAAGAAGTTGTAATTTTAAATGTTTTGAGAAGAAATTTATTATGTTTTTACATCCATTGCTTCTCTTAAACCAGAGCCAAGAAGAATAAAAGCTAAAACCAAAATCATGATTGCAACTCCAGGAATAATTGCCATATATGGAGCATCAAGAATTATATACCCATAGTTTTCTTTAATCATTGTACCCCATGAAGGCATTGGAGGTTGAACACCTATACCCAAAAAGCTAAGACCTGCTTCCTGCAAAATGGCTGTTGCAAAATTTGAAGCAGTAATAACTGTTGTTGCTCCAACAACGTTGGGAAGTATATGTTTAATAATAATTCTTGAATCCTTAAAACCTAAAGCTCTTCCAGCTTCAACAAACTCTTTCTCCTTTAGTGAAAGAATTTGCCCTCTAACCACTCTTGCAACATCAACCCACATTGTTAGTCCTACTGCAACAAAAACCTGCCAAAATCCTTTACCTAAAGCAAAGGTTATTGCAATGACAAGCAATATTGTAGGTATTGACCAAACAACATTAATCAACCACATAATCAAATTGTCAACCCATTTGCCATAATAGGCTGCAATAGCTCCGAGACTAACTCCAATAAGTAAAGAAATAATGATGGAAATTATACCGACAGAAAGACTAACTCTTGACCCAATCATAAGCTGAGAAAGCATATCTCTTCCATAACGATCGGTTCCAAGATAAAAGGTTTTTTGTTTGATTTTAAATTCAGTAGTATTTTTGTTTATTGCAATTATTTCTCCATTATTATTTGCTTCTCCAGTGTAGGTTTCGCAATATAATGTGTCTCCTTTTTCCCAATGTTTGTAAATAGGAGTGGAGCTATAAGGGTTTTTTGTACCGAAGGCTAAATGTTTAAAAAAGTTTCTTTTGGGAGCATTTTTATTGTCATATATTCTAAGAAAATCTACTTTGAAGAAAGGTTTTTTAGCAGCTATTTCTAAATATTGTTGATTAGCAAAAGGAGTTTGGTCTGGAGTTATTGTATAACCCAGAACTGCAATAAGAACAAAAAAACCTATAATAAACAAACTTAACATAGACATTTTGTTTCTCTTAAGTTTTTTCCATACTTCTGAATTAACAGAAGAGTAGTTTATTTCTTTAGGTTTTCTTGATTTAAATAACATTTAGAATGCTTGGTTGAAGATTAATAAAAACTTCCTATTTATTTACACTCATAAAAGCTAAAGCATAGAGCTTAATTTGCTTTACCATTGCAACAAGTCCATTACTTCTTGTGGGTGAAAGATGAGTTGAAAGTCCAATTTGTTCAATAAAAAACACTTCAGAATCATAAACATCTTTTGGAGTTTGATGATTAAATACCCTTAACAACAGAGTAATAATTCCTTTTGTAATTACAGCATCAGAATCAGCCTTAATGTCCATTTTACCATCAATCAATTCTGCATTAACCCATACTCTCGATTGGCAACCCTTAATAAGGTTAGCCTCTGTTTTGTCTTTTTCATCAATAATTGGACATTCTCTACCTAATTCAATAAGGTAATTATATTTATCCATCCAGTCTTCAAAAATTGAAAACTCTTCAATTATTTTGTTTTGTATTTCATCTATAGTCATAAAAATTAATTTTTTAGTTTAATTAATTCATCAATGTATTCTCTTGTGTTGGAAAGTCTTGGAACTTTATGTTGACCTCCCAATTTGCCTCTTCCTTTTAACCAAACATAAAAAGAACCTTTTGGAAGATAATTAATCTTAGGTTTCTGAAGAACTAAATTTTTATATCTTTTGGCTTCATAATCAGAATTGAGCTCTTGTAAAGAAGTGTCTAATATTTCTTCAAATTTCTCATAATTATTTGGCTCTTTTTCAAATTCTATAACCCATTCATGATACCTCAAATCACCCTCAATATATGGTCCTGCAGAATATTCATTCATAATAGCATCAGTAGCCTTACAAGCTATATCCAAAGCTCTATTTGAATTATCTGCAATTAGCTCTTCTCCACAAAGATTAATGTAATTCTTGGTTCTTCCAGTTATTTTAAAGCGATATGGCTTTGTTTGAGTAAACATAATAGTATCACCAATCATATATCTCCATAATCCACCATTAGTTGAAATAACCATTGCATAGTTTTTGTTTTTTTCAACCATTGAAAGATTAATTATTTTAGGGTTATCTTTTTCTATGTCTTCAAAAGGTATAAATTCATAGTAAATGCCATAGTCTAATAAAAGGAGCAAAGAGTCCATATCAGTTCGGTCTTGAAGCCCAAAGAAACCTTCTGAAGCATTGTATGTTTCCATATAATTAATGTCTGAAGGCAAAATATCTCTAAATTGAGATAAATATGGAGCAAAACTAACACCACCATGAAAGTAAACTTCCAAATTAGGCCATACTTCCTGAATAGTTTTTCCAGTATGTTGAATAACTCCTTTAAGCAAAACCAACATCCATGAAGGAACTCCAGAAAGAGAAACAACGTTGTTTAAAGAAACATCTTCAATCATCTTTTTTAATTTCTCTTCCCACTCTGGCATAAGAGCAATTTCTTTCTTAGGAGTACGGAAAAACTCAGCCCAATAGGGTAGGTTGTCAATTAAAATTGCTGAAACATCTCCAATAAAAATATCATTTTTATACTCGTTCTCTTGTTCTGAGCCTCCAAGAGCAAGTGAAGCTCCTGAAAATATATTGCTCTCGGAATGATTGTTAATGTATAGAGCCAGCATGTCCTTTCCTCCCTTATAGTGACACTCTTGCAAACTCTCTTCACTAACAGGAATATATTTGCTTTTGTTTGAAGTTGTTCCAGAAGATTTTGAAAACCACCTAATATCACCACTCCAAAGCACGTTTTCTTCTCCTTTACGTATTCTCTCGAAAAAAGGGAGTAATGAATTGTAATCATTTAAAGGAACTCTTCCGTTGAAATGTTCCCAATTTCTAATTGTTTGATAATCGTAATACTTTCCCCAAATGGTGTTTTTAGATGATTGAATAAGAGAGTTAAAAACATTCTCTTGAACCTCAATTGGATTTTGCATAAAATACTCAATTTGAGGTATTCTTGTTTTAATTATTTTATTAATTAACTTATTTACTATCATACTTACTACTATTTAGGTGCTTTTTTCAATAAGTATAAACCAATAAAGGTGAAAAATATTATTGGAATGAAAACTGAAACTATAGGAGGTAGATTTCCTTTAATTGAAAACACAGAAGTAACCTTCATCATCATAATAAATGCAAAGGCTAAGGTTATTCCAGCTGCCAAGTGCATACCAGTTCCTCCTCTTGTTTTTCTTGATGAAAGCGAAACTCCAATAAGAGTTAAAACTATATATGCAAGAGGGTTAATGAGTCTTTGGTACTTTTCAATTAAGTAGTTGTTAATATCTTTTGACCCTCTTAATCTTTCTCTTTTAATAAAATCATTCAGTTCTGAGAAGGTCATGGTTTCCACTTTGGCTGTATTTATATTAAATTCCGAAGGCTTCATTTTTAAATCTATCTTCATGCTGTCACCAACTATCAAATTCTCTTTCAAACCATTAATTTTTCTAATAGAATAGTTTACTAAAGTCCAATCTTTTTTTATAGAGTCATATATAATATTGTCAGCAGAAATCTTCTTTGTCAAAACATTCTTATTATTAAAGGTTTCTTTAGTAAACCTATATCCTGTAGAATTAAGATTATTAAAACTTTGAACATAAACTAAATTGTTCCTGTCGGTTTGAATATGAATATTCATGAGTTGATTCTTGTAGGGATTTCTCCAGTAAACTTTTTCAAACTCAATACGAGGCTTATTTACTTGTGGAATAAGAATATTTGTAAGATAAATATTTAAAACAGCAATTAAGATTGATGAGAGAAGGAAAGGTCTTAAAAATCTTTTAAAGCTAACTCCTGAGCTCAAAATTGCAATAATTTCTGTTCGTGCAGCCATTCTTGATGAAAGATAAATAACCGCAATAAAGAAAAAAAGATGACCAAAGAGATTTACAAAATAAGGGATGAAATTAACGTAATATGTAAATATTATGGCTTTCATTGGAGCTTCTCTTTCCAAAAAGTCATCAAGTTTTTCTGAAATATCAAAAACAATTACAATTAGAATAATAAGAGCAATAGCCAAAAAGAAAGTGGCTAAGAGTTGTTTGATTATATACCAGTCAATCTTCTTCAACATAAATCTTATAATCTATTTGAGACTTTTTCAACCATTTCTTTTTTCCATACATGAAAATCTCCTGCAATAATATGTTCTCTTGCCTGACCCACTAACCATAGGTAAAAACTAAGATTGTGAATAGTAGCAATTTGAAGAGCTAAAATTTCTTTTGCAACAAACAAATGTCTTAGATAAGCTTTTGAATAAATTGTATCAACGTAACTAACTCCCATAGGGTCAATAGGAGAGAAGTCATTTTTCCATTTCTCATTCTTCATGTTCATTATACCTTCAGAAGTGAAAAGCATACCGTTTCTTCCATTTCTTGAAGGCATAACACAATCAAACATATCTATTCCTAAAGAAATACATTCAAGTAAATTAGCAGGAGTTCCAACTCCCATCAAATAGCGTGGTTTATCTTTAGGCAAAATTGAACAGCAATAATCAGTCAATTCATACATATCTTCAATTGGTTCTCCAACCGATAGCCCGCCAATAGCATTACCTTCACAATTATATGAAATAATTTTCTCGCAGCTTTCTCTTCTAAGGTCTTTATAAACTGAGCCTTGAACAATAGGAAATAATGATTGAGAATAACCATAAGGACATTCGGTTTCATTAAATCTTTTAACACATTTATCCAGCCAATCGTGAGTTAAAACAAGAGATTTCTTTGCATAATCATAATCGCATGGATAAGGAGTACATTCATCAAATGCCATAATAATATCGGCACCAATAGTCCTTTGAATATCCATTACTCTTTCAGGAGTGAAAATATGTTTGCTTCCGTCAATATGAGAACGAAAAACTACACCATCTTCAGTAATTTTTCTATTATGACCTAAAGAATAAACTTGATATCCTCCACTGTCAGTAAGCATGGGTTTTTCCCATGAGTTAAATTTTTGAATGCCTCCAGCTTCTTTAATTATATCAATTCCAGGACGTAGATATAAATGATAAGTGTTACCCAAAATAATTTGAGCTTTAATATCTTCCTTCAATTCTCTAACATGAACAGCCTTTACACTTCCAACTGTACCCACTGGCATAAAAATTGGAGTAAGTATATCTCCATGAGAAGTTTTTATTGTTCCCGCTCTTGCGTTACAATCCTTTGAAATAGCGTCAATAGTAAATTCCATCAATAGTTATTAACAAAAAATGTTTAGAAATATTTTGACAAAATTAATATTAAAATGTGGATTTTTGATACTTTTGTTTGTTTTTATATCAATATTGACATGGATTTTTTAGATTATCAGTTTAACACAGTTGGTTTTTACTTTGCAATAATATTAGGGATAATTATTTTTTTTCAAATCCTCTACTACATCATTGTATATGGAAGAGTAGCATTTTTTAAAGAGCATAAATTAACTACTGATGAAAAACAGAATTTTTGCCCTTCTGTTTCGGTTGTTATGTGTGTTAAGGATGATGCATATAATTTAGAAAAGAAACTCCCAATTATTTTAGAGCAGGAATATCCAAACTTTGAAGTTGTGGTTGTAAATGATGCTTCAAAGGATGAAACAGAATATATGCTTAGAGTTCTACAAGAGATATATCCTAATCTTAATATTGTGAATTTATACAATAATGTAAATGGATTTTTAGGTAAGAAATACCCTCTTTCATTAGGTATAAAATCAGCAAAGAATGATATTATACTTCTTACTGAATCTGACACAATGCCTCTCAACTACAATTGGATAAGTACAATGGTGAAAGGCTTTAAGCAAAAGAAAGATATAGTTTTGGGCTTTACCAATTTTGAACAAAAGTCAACCTTCCTCAACACTCTTATGCAATATGAAAATCAAACCTCAGCCATGAACTACTTGGGTAATGCAATGCTCAACAATCCATATATGGGGCAAGGGCGCAATATGGCTTATAAGAGAGAATTCTTTTTTGAAACAGGAGGCTTTATATCTCAATACAATGTTTCAGTAGGAGAAGATGATTTATTTGTAAATAAAAATGCAAACTCTAAAAATACTGCAGTTGTACTAAATAGAGATTCAATAAATCTTGCTTCCCCAAAAGAAAAAAGAGAAGAATGGGTAATACAAAAGAAAAAGCATTTCAAATCCATGTCTCATTTTAAACTTAAAGACAAAATTATTTCAACCTTAATGCCTTTTGCAACCCTTTTGATTTATGTTTTAGTTGCTTTAAGCATAGTTTTTAAGTTCCCATGGGAATATGCAATTATGCCTTTAGTTCTTAAATACATTTTTCAAATAATAGTTTACTATAAATCTTCAAAAACCTTAGGAACAAAACAAGTAGCATTTCTATCCCCTCTTTTAGAGGTCTTATTTTTGTTCATTAATACTACAATTAGATTTTTCACGTTATTCACAAAAAAGATATAAATGGAAGTTTCATCAACCAACCTTACAGAAAAAGCAATAAGGGATTATCAACTTGTTTGTCAGGCAAGAGACCATGGTAATCAAAAGGCTTATGCTGACTTGATGAATACCTATCGAGAGCCCATATATTATATGCTTTTAAAGATGACTAATTCATCAACCGATGCTGACGATTTGACTATTGAAGCATTTGGCAAAGCCTTTAAATCACTTGGACAATATACTCCAGAATATGCTTTTTCAACCTGGCTATTTCGCATAGCAACAAATAACTGTATTGATTTCATTCGCAAAAAAAGAGCTAAGATAGTTTCTATTGACAACATTTACACAAGTTCTGATGGAGAGCAGATAGGAATTGATATTGCTTCCGAAACATTAGACCCTGAGGAAAAGATAATTGAAAAACAAAAAATCATAATGATGAGAGAAATTGTGAGTAGACTAAAGCCTCACTATAGAACTCTAATAGAATTGCGTTATTTTGATGAGCTTTCTTATGAAGAAATAGCACAACAGCTAAACCTTCCATTAGGTACGGTTAAAGCTAAATTATTCCGTGCAAGAGACCTTCTATATAATATTTTCAAAGAATCACAAGACAAGATATAAAAGTAATAATGAACTTTGAGTCTTTAAAGAATTCTAAGTATATTTCTTTTGCTAAAGAGATATATAACTCCTCTTTTCCTTTGGATGAGAGAAGAGATTTTGATTTAGTGATTGAAATGGTGGGGAAGGAAGGATTTGATTTTTATGTTATAAAATCATCTTTAGAGGATGAAACTCCAACAGGTATTATCAGCATTTGGGAGTTTTATGATTTTGTTTATATAGAGCATTTTGCAATTGATTTATCTCTTAGACAAAAGGGTTATGGCTCTAAGGTTTTGAATGAAATCATTAATAAATACTCTAAACCTTTTATTATAGAAGTAGAGCCCCCAACAAACGCAGAGGCTCTAAAAAGAATCAACTTCTATGAAAAACTAAACTTCTCCCTTTTAGACTTTAACTATCTTCAACCTGCCTATTCGCCAACTCAAAACGCACTCCCAATGAAACTTATGACAAATAATTGTCAATACTTTACCAATGAAAATATCCAAAAGGCAGTTAGTTTAATTCATAAAAAAGTATATAAAGTACTATAAATTAATACTAACACCACAAATTACCCAAAAGCCTGCTTGAGGAACATTTCCCAAGTCAAAATACTTAGTGTTGTAGATATTATTCAGATTACAATATATATTGAAGTTTTTCAAATTGTAGTTCAAGCTGATATCCATTGTTGTAAATGCTGGATAATCTACTTTTTGAGTGGGTTTCAAGTCTTCATATTTCAAATATTGCCCCATTCTTTTTTGATAGCGAAATGAAACTGTTGTGCTCAATTTATCTTTATATAAAGGCAGATAAAGCTGAGCTGTTAGCTTATCTCTAAGATAGTTAAGAGCATAATTGGAAATATAGCCATTATCTATTACTTCTTGATGCATTCTTGAATAATCAATCTTAAGGGTAGTAGGGTATTTCAATGAGCTAATCATTTCATTTAAAAACAGCTTAACACCCACTTCAAGTCCAAACTTACTCATTTTAGTAATATTCTTAGACTCCCATTTATCATCAGGATTTTTCTTAACCCAGTCAATCATATTCTTACCTCCAAGCCAAAACCCTGAAACATAAGATAGAAAATATCTATTTCTATACTTTGAACCTAACTCCACGCTTTCCGATTCTTCCTGTTTTAAATCAGTATTTCCAATATGAGTTTTTGTTGTATAGTATAGGTCTGTAAAGGTTGGTAAACGTGAACTTTGAGAATAGTATGAGAATACATTTATATTATTATTTATTTTATAATCAACACTAAGGCTTGGGTAAAGCTTAAAAGCTTGCTTAAAGGAAGTGTTTTCAAAACCTAAAACACCCATAGCCATTGTAAAACCTTTGTATTTAATATTATGTTGAAGCATATAACTTAGGTTTAAACGATTATCCTTTTTTGTATAATCACCAATAGGGGAAGACATCATAAGACCTAAAACATTGCTTAAAATGCTTTCATTTCTAAGTTCCAAACCAAAATTAGTTAATCCTAATTTCGAATGATATTGCATATTGAGATTACTCCCCAATACGTCGCTTCTGTGATTATTGCTTTGACCACTATTCTTAATCAGTTCAAACTTATCATAATGCCTGTTCCAATAAAATGAAGGCAAAAACTTTAACTTAGAGCCAAATTCTCCCTTAACTGAAGTCAAAACCGATGAGGTATTATCAAATTGATTTGGATAAGCAGCAGAATAGAAAGTGTTAGCACCATAGTTTTTCTTATTGTAGCCCAATTGAATATCTATTTTATTTTCTTTTAAATTTACCCTTGAGCCATAGAGCAAATTAAATATTCTATAATCACTGTTTTCTATATAGCCGTCCGATTGTTTATAGCCCATTGAAAGCCTGTTGTCAACATTTTTAATCCTATAAGCTCCACCAATCTCACCTGCAAACAATCCATAAGAACCACCTTCCACTTTGGCAGAAAGTTCATTATCTATGTTTTTCTTAGTGATAATGTTAATCCCTCCCGAAAATGCAGAAGCACCATAAACAATGGCAGAAGGAGAGTGAAGAATTTCTATTCTTTCAATGTCAGAAATGTTGATTGGAATGTCAAAACTGTAATGACCTGTCTGGGGATTTGAAATATTGATACCATTCAGCAAAATTGCACTCTGGTCAAAAGAACCACCTCTAATAGAAACATCGGCTTGAACGCCATGAGATCCCCTTGTTTGAATATCTACTGAGGCAGCGTAGGAGAGAAGGTCTTGAATACTTTGTGGCCTAAGCCGCCCAATCTCTTCTCGAGTGATTGTTGTAATAATCTTTGCAACTTGATTGATAGGTTCATCAGCAGAAGCCCAAATGACCACTTCATCCAAGTTTTTATCAGCAATCTGATTAATCTTAATGGTGTCTTTTCCTTGAGCTACAGCCTCTTTTTGTGCTGCACAAGTCAGAGTAGCAAAGCTTAAAACACCAATACTAACAACCTTATGCATACTGTTATATGCACTGTAAGACTTGTTAGCAAAACGTTTAAATCGAAAGGCATTCTTTCTCTTTAAATAAGTCTTGTTCATGTTTTTTGTTTTTAATTATTAATAAATTGAATTAAATTTTGTCCTAAGGCTCTGAGAAAACAAAACCTTGAAACAAGTTGCAAAAATAAAAAAAATAAGCTTATTATTTTGTCTATTTGATAAAACTTTGTACTTTTGCACCCTCAAAAGGCCTCGTAGCATAATTGAATAGTGCATCTGATTACGGCTCAGAAGGTTGCAGGTTTGAATCCTGCCGAGGTCACAAATTTTGAAGACGTTATATTTAATATGGCGTCTTTTTTTTATATCTCAATATTCGTTGTGCGGTATTTGCAATGCCACACTCTTTTATTATTAGGATATGTTATCCGATAGATTATTGTTGTAAATGAAGTTACGGATTAAAAATCCTTATAGTAATATAGTGCGGGAGTACTTATCGACCTTGTCGCTTTGCAAAGCAAAGAAATCCCGCACGACGGCAAGGCATTGTTTCCCTCATTGCAAAAGTGTTGTCAAACGTCATTGCGAGGGCGTAGCACGAAGCAATCCAGTAATTCGTTTTTATTATTTCTTTATTCCTAGATTGCTTCTAAAATTTTTGACTTCTTTTTTTGCTCTTTTATCTTTTCTTCTTGGATTCTCTTTTTTTTATGTATTTTGTTTATAGAATCATGTATTTTGTTTATAGAATCATTTTTTATTTTCTCAAACTCTTCGAATTTGTTGACTTTATTAATTTGATAAAAATCATTATATGTTATTGATAACATTTGAAAATAACTATCATATTTAACTTCATAATTAGAAAGGTTGTTTGGATTTAAATTTTCTCTTCCTTTTTTTACTACTATTCTTTCTTTTGTTTTGATCTGTATTAATATATTTATTGAACCATTTTTAAATTCCCATTTGAAATCGCTTCCATCATCATTATATTTAAGAGGCTCTCCATATTTTTCGGCATATAATGTCTCAACTCCTTGTATTGAAGGGTTTGTACATAAAATAACTAGAGATGTAATTGTATCTTCAAAACTACAAACTTTACAATCAACACTAGAGTTATATAGCATACAGCTAAATTCTACACTTATATCTTTTCCATTAATTATTCTCGTTATATTAATATCTTTATTATTTTTTGCTTTTGCAATACAATCTTTAATTGGCTGCCCTAGTTCAAAATCATGAAAGGCTAGATTGACTTCCTTTTTTGCCATTTCTGATTTTAATTTATCTTTAGTCACCGATTCATCTATATATTCTTCAGTATTATAGAGAGAATAAAAATATCCCTTTTTAAAGGTAATTCCTATAAAAATTGAAAGAACTAATAAAATTGAAAGAATAATTATTGCAATTATATATATATTTCGGCATTTAACTTTCTTTCTCTCATCTTGTAATTTAATTAAACATTGTCCTATAATAGCCAATATCCCTCCTGAACTTATGAAATATGGCAATATATCATCATAAGGCATATATTTAAAAATTTCGTTACCATCGTATAGATTCATTGTTGCACAAATAGCATACATTAGTATTGTTGACAAAAAGAAAAAAACTCCAATAAATCGAATAAAATATGAAATTTTATCATTGTCACTAGCTTGGGCGAGAATGAAAAATAATAATAATGCACCTACAATTAATGCTAGTATTCCTGTAATTATCCACATATGATTTTAGTTTTTATTATTGAGATATGTTATCCTTTATTATTAAAAAAATATCGGATTTATAATCCTTATAATTTATAGTGCGGCATTGCAAATACCGCACGACGAAAGTTTATAATAATACAATACCAAGTAAAGAAACTTTCTTGTTAAAAATATTATCCTTAAAGTCATCATCTATTCGCAATTTGTTCTTTTGAATTAATTCAACCATTTTATCTCCATTTAACATCATCTGTTTTTCAAATTCTTTATCATTTATTATTTTTTTTGAATCAGGATTTAATGCTAAATGTTTAGTTTCTATTTTTAGAATTTTTACTCCATCTTCATATTTGTAATATCTATAACTAATATCAAAAAGATAAACTTTGATAAAATTAAATGTATCTATAATTGCTTTAAATTGCTTAATTGAACTGACATAAATATTTTCTAAAGAGTCGATTGATTTACATTCATTTATTTTTTCTATATCATTTGCTTTAATATATTCTTTCTTTGCTATTTTATATCTTTCATTAATTGAATTTATATCTTGTTTTTGTCTATTTAATATTGTATTATATGCGTCTAAAAAAGTTTGTTTTGTTGTAATTGTATCTGTAATTTCAATACTTACAATTTCTTTAAAATCCTTTGGATTATCAAAGTTTTGCTTTACATACTCTTTAAATTCTGACTTAATAATATCCTCATTAGATTTTTTGCAGCTACTGAATATAAGGACAACAAATAAAACTAATACAATTTTTCTCATAATGTTTTTATTTTTTGTTTGTACAAATATATTAAATATAACACTGCAAACTTACAATAATAAATGGAATAAAAAAATATATTTGACAAAAAATAAAAAAATAACATATACTTATCATTATTCTTTGTATGTTTGTACTATTAATTCTAAGGCTAAAATTATGGAATACAAAATATTTACTAAAGCAGAACAAGATTATTTAATAAACTTAAAACGCTATAGCGATAATTATGATGGTGGTGAATATAATTGCAATGAGTATAAAGAATTCAATAATAACTTTTTATCGTTATATGAAGATAAATTAAAAAAACTTGGTATTGAAATTTCTTATTCTATAAACTTAGTAGAAGTTATTAATTATAAGTTTGAAAAAAAAATTACTTCTCCTGACAAATTTTCTTATTCGCTAATATTATTTTTAATTAATAGATTTTTCTATTTCGATTTATTCAAACTTAAATTAGAAAACAAGTTTATAGATATCCTCATATTAAAATTTATAGAAAATTATGAGAAAATAAATTCTGCTTTTTTATCATATAGTATATTGAATGAATTAGTCAGTTTGATATATCCTACTTATGGATACGTAATTCCATTAGATGAAGGTATTCAAAGAAAGAGACAAAATATATTAAAGTTATATAATTTATGCTCAAGCTCTCATGACTTGGTTGAAACATCATTTATTGAAACAGATAGTAGAAGTATACATCTTTATGATTATAATTTTACATTCCTATGCATTAATACTTTTTTAAACGATTGGCTAATACCTAACGAATCAATAACGAATTTTAATAATGATATGGTTATGCCTATTACAACTAACAATATTGAAATAAGGGGAAAAGCTAAAAGTGAAAAAAACAATATTGAAATTGTTGAAAAAATTGTAAAAGCTAATTTAGATGAGAAAATTGAAAAAGATGAACATGAAGATAAATATATTGCTATATATAAAATACTTAAAGAATATACTACCTATATTAGTCCTGAAAAAATTAAGAAAATAATACAATATAAAATTAATAATGATTCAATAACTCCAAATTACATTAAAACTTATTTTGCACTTCAATTCAATAAATTAATAGAGGCAGAAAAAATTGGTTTTTGTTTTGGTTTTAGCAATGATGAAATTAGACATTTTATAAGATATAGTGATGGTCAAAAAAAAGAAATAATAAATAAAAGAATAAACGTTGCAAAGACAATAACTGGAACTTTAGAAATTGATATTGATTTATTAAACATAAGAAATGACTATCTTCATAAAATTGACCCTGATGTTTTCCCATTAATTAAAAAATAATTAATACAAAAATCACACATCATATCTATAAGATAAGTAAGCGATAATAAATTAGGTTACTTAACAATAGTAACATTAAATAAGCCCTTGCTAAAATATTGAATTAGTGAGGGTTTTCTATTTTATATTAGTTGGTTTTTATTCTTTTTATTGAACTTTTTTTAAAAGTTACTCAGCATGTTACTCGATAAGTTACTTGGCAAGTTACTCGCCTTAACACATTATTCCTTTGCTATTTAATAGAATTTTTGTATATATCTTTGCATCGTTGATTCAACATAATTAACAGCAGGGACGCTTGCTTATTTTAAATTTTAAAATATTGTATTATGCAAGAGAACAAGAAAAGACAGACCTACATCTTAAAAGATAATGGTCTAAATAAAAAAAGATGGGGTTGGGTTAATGAACTTACCAATGAATGGGAAATAGAACCTAAATATGGTTATTGCGAAGCAGTGAATTTTGATTTCAATACCTATATTAAGGAGTTAAAGAAATTAAAGAAAGTGGCTGTAAAAAGGGCTATGAAGAGCAAAAGATTTAAAAAAGACTTGCTTAATTCATATAGAGCAAACATAGCTTCAATTCAATCTTATTTTGGGGTTAGTTTAATTAAACATGCTTGCGACAATTACGATGAAGAGTATTGTTTTAAAAGCACCAACTTACAATGTATTAAATGTGAGTATAGGTTTAATGATTTTGGAAAACTTGAAGAAGGAGGTTTTGATGAATAATAAAACACAAAATATGGAAACAAATGAAAACGCTAATCCACAATTAGCAGATGAAAACAAAATGGTGCAATGTTCTACTCCCTTAATTGGGAGTGGGGCTATGGCTCTAATTAAAAATGTTATTGTTGAAAATATGCAGCCAAAAGTTCAAGTATGGAGGTCGGCTCGTGATGTCAGAAACTACAAGTATTTAACTCTTGATGAACTGGCGAATATCATTGCTTCAAGAGAAAATGATAAAACAATTATTGGGCTTAGAAACTTAAACACGAAATATGTAGAAACTGGTAACTTGGAGTATAAAATACAATATGATTTGCTTAAGCCAAAACTTCCTCTTTGTACTCTTACATCTAATATGGATAACTATAGAAATGAAAAGCATATACATAATTTTTTAGGTTTATGTGTTTTAGATATTGATATAAAAGACAATCCATTGTTGCCAAAAATTATTAAATCACTTAAAAACAAATTCTCTAACAGTCCTTTGACATTATTAAATCTAACCTCACCCAGAGGTGAAGGCTATGGACTTAAGGTAGTTGTTAAGATTTATTTGAATGAAGTGATTCTTCAATGTAATGAAGAGTTGAATAATTGTAAGGATGCAAAAAGAAGAGAAGAACTGGTTGAAATTATTAAAGATTTTTATTCTGTTGCTCATAAGTCTATTCGAGATTATTTTATTAATATGTTTAACGATGATTATACAATAGTTTTTGATACTAATGCAAAGAACATTCAAGGAGAGGCTTTCCTTTCAGGTGATGCAAATGTATATTACAATCCTAATTCTTCTCCCTTTCAGGTTGCTTGGGTAAAAAAGGAAAAGAAAGTCCCACAAATGAATACTTATAATACTTTCAATTATACTGCTACTTCTAATGATGAAATTCTTGAAGCCATTTTGAATGACTTTACTAAAAACTGTAATGGAAGAAATATGGCTACATTTAATATTGCCCTTCAAGCAAAGCATTATAATATTAGTGAGAATGAAATTTTGAGCTTTGTTATGAATAAATGGGGGGATACTGACTTTAATGAAAAAGAAGCTCTTAGGGCAATAAGAAATGGATTCAAATATACTCCTTATGTTCAATATGTTTTCAATTCAAATAACTCAAATAATATTTAATTATGGAAGATAGATTATTACAGGAAGAAGAAAATAGCAAAGGAGCTAAGATTGTTTCTTTTTATAATGAGAAAACTGATTTGGTGCCTTTTATTATTGGAAGACTAAAGGAACAAAATGATAATATTAAGTATTTTATTGACTTTTATATTTATGAGGAGTATCACTGGCAGTTGAAAGAAGAATTTTATATAAAGAAATATATTCAAGAGTTTTGTGAAGATATTAACATTGATTCAAAGCAGTACAAATACTATAAAAAGGTGGATGATTTGTTTGCGCAAGCGAAATTGGATTTGTACACAGAAATGGAGCCAAAGAAGAATTTGCTGAACTTCAAAAATGGTACTTTGGAGCTTGACACTATGCAGTTCAGGGAACATAGACGTGAAGATTATCTTTTTTACTGCTTGCCTTATGATTATGACATGGAGGCAAAATGTAACAAGTGGGAGGCATTTCTTGATGAGGTGCTTCCCCAAAAAGACTTGCAATTGGCTTTTCAGGAAGCTGTGGCTTATCCTTTGTCAAATTTGCACTTGGAAAAAATGAGTTTTGTGATAGGTTCGGGATCCAATGGTAAGAGCTTGGCATTGAGTGTAATAGCTTATGTTTTGGGTGAGAAAAATGTTAGTCATGTTACTCTTGAACAAATTGTTAAAAATGATGGAAAGGGCATATATCAAATGCTGAACAAGTTGATAAATATTACTTTTGAGTGTAGTGCAAATATTTTAAATACCTCTGCTTTCAAGTCTTATGTTAGTGGTGAGGCTCTTACTGTAAGAAAATTGTATAATAATGAATATACTTCAACAAACTATCCACAGACTATAATTGCTTCCAATTCCATCCCTCAATCATCTGATTTCTCCGAAGGGTATTATCGCAGGTTTAATTTTATTCCCTTTGATGTAACAATTCCAAAAGACAAGATAAATCCAAACTTAAAGGAGGAACTTTGTGTGGAAGCTCCAGGAATTATGCAATGGATTATTGAGGGGATAATTCGTTTAAGAGAAAACAAAAGATTCTCAAAATGCGAAACAATTGAAAAAATGCAAAACGAATACAGAATTGAATCAGATAATGTTTGCTCTTTCTTATTTGAAAATAATTACACTCAATCCAATACTAAAAAAATGTTATTCAGTTCATTATACAGAGAATTTGAGGATTATTGCCAAGAGTATAATTACAAGCCTTTGGGGAAGAAAAACTTTAAACAAAGACTTGCAAAGCTAAACTACGAAATTAAATATTGTACTGGCAACAATCTGTTTATATGGATTGAAAAGAAAAACAATAATGAGGAAACTACAAAAATTATAGTTGAGGTGCCAGAGAAAAAAGAAAACAAGGAAAATGACAGTCTTTTTGATATGTCTATGAAATGTCCTTTCTAATTTTTTAGTCTAAATAGTTGAAAAGTTGAAAATCTGCCCCCATTTTTCAAAAGTATTTTTTTTTATTTTTTGAACACTTTTTATTTTTGATACTCATTTTTCAACTTTTCAACTATTTTTTCTTTTTTTCTTCTCTCTATATTCTCTCTTTTATCAAAAAATAAATTATTAAAACCTTGTTTCACTAAATTAAAGTAAAGAAAGAATTTATTAAAGTATGGAAGGAAAAAAATAAAGTAAGGAGTTAGATGTATTGCTCCAATAACAACACCCCTAACATTTCAATTTCTTCTTCTGTATATCTTCTTTTAACGTTCTTTGTCAATAAATTGTTTTTCTTTCTTAGGCGATAGAGTGTTGCTTGAGAAATTTGCATTATTCTTAAAACATCCTTTTGAGTGTACTTTGGAATTTTATTTTCTTGTATCATAATATATGGATTTATTTTGTTAAATATCAAGTTTCTATATATGCAAATATACAAAAAATCCTCCATATAACATTGTTTTTTTAGTAGTTTTAATCATAAAAATACATTAATTTTAAGTTAGTTTAATTCAATGTAAATCTTATGCAATCAAACACATTCAACACATAGTAAATCAATTAATTACATTACTTTTTTTCGTATCTTTGTAGCATAGAAAATTAATAATAACCCTTTAAAGTCTTTTTCAGTTGGTGTAGATTAAAACTGTTTTTTGTTATGATAAGATACGTTAGAGTATTTAAGAAAGTTAATGTTGGTGCAGCTCCTGGCATGAAATACCTTGCTCGCCTATTCCGTGGAAATGATGTAACAATTGACCAGTTGTGTCAAGAAATTACTGAAAGCACCACATTGAGTTACCCAGATGTTTTGGCATGTTTAAAAGCATTTGAGATTAACATTGCTAAGCACATACAAAATGGTAGTGCGATTAAGCTTGGAATATTAGGGGCATTCGTTCCTAAAATCAAAGCTACTGCAAAGGAAACTTTGGAAGAAGTTGATGCATCTACTATTAAATCTGCTACATGTAGATTCTACCCCAGTGTGGAATTTAAAAGAAATCTTGCAAAAGCAAGTTTCGTTGAGGCTAACCTTGACATTAAAGGTCTTCAATCTGGTGATGCTCCTGTTGTTGACCCTGAAACTCCAGTGAATCCGTAATCTTTTTATTTAGTGAAAAGCTAAAAGTTAAAAGTGAAAAGTTGGGCAGCTCTTAATTGGGTTGCCTTTCTTTTTTCTTTCTTCTTCTTCTTTCCTTACTTTTTCCTTGATAAAAAAGTAACAAAAAATCAAGACTGTTCACAAAACGCTAAAAATCGCAGTCTTGAACTAAAAGTTTATAAACTCGCTTCGCTCAAACATATAAACTTTCTTTACGTTCAAAACTCCAATTTTCTTCACGCTTATTTGTAAAAGGTCGCTTCCCCTTTAGGGGAATGAGGGGTGATATTAATGGTTAATTGTTAATGGTTAATTGAAAGTTGGGGCAAGCGGCAAGCCGATAAGAACAATATTTAACTTTTATATATTCATTTTAAATTTATTATTGTAAGTTTGCAGTGACCTTAATAATTCAATATTTTCCTAAATATAAAAAGTGTTAATATGAAAAAGTTATTTCTTTATCCTGTTTTGCTCTGCCTGACTTTATGTTTTAGTGGCTGTAATGATGCGGATTATTGCAATGAATGTGATGGACTATGTTGTTACAAAGAATTTTCTTCTCCTACTAAATTGAATGAGGATATTGAGTTGGATATGGATTCGGATGGAGAGGGTGATGTTTTGATTAGAAATTGTTCAGAAGTGGAGATTAAAGCTATGTCCTCCAATGTTGAAGTTTCAACTGGTATGAGGCCAGCATCTTTGCCTACACCGCCTTATTATGTTATTCGCGGAAATCAAATGTTGAATTATTTTTGGGATTGGAAAAGTAGTATAACTTTAAATCAAAATATTAGTGTTGGGGATTATATTGGAGTAAGGTTTAAGGGTATCGATTGCTACTATTATGGTTGGATTAAGCTTGGCTCTGTGCCAGCTTATTACAGTGGTTTATCGGTTAGTTCTGTCTATTTATATAAGGGGGTTAATGACCCAGTGTATGCAGGAGTAAGAAATCCAGATTGTAATTAAGAAAGGAGGCTTTTATGAATAAGAAATTAAATTTAATATTATCAATTTTTATTGTTGCAATAGTATTTATATTCTCTTCTTGCGATGATGATAGCTTTGAAGCGGCAACTTATGGCAATTCTCCAGAGAGTTTTGTTTATGCTGATTTATGCAGGGATAATCAAGGGGAATATTCAAGCTGTCTTTCTTTAAGCAATGGAAGACTGTATTTTCCAGTATCTCTTTCTCCACAAGAAACCTTAGATTCCACTTCCTATACTTATCAAAAAACAGGTCAGAGTACAGCAACCATTAAAACTTTCTTTATTATTACTGGCTCAAGTGGAACTTCAGGGTGTGTTTATAATGACGTTTATGAGCTTGTTTTTTCAACTGATACAAGTGGAGTTTACAATATGACAAGTAAGCGTATTTATTTTGATGAAGAAGATTCTGATACTAATTATTATCTAAAAGAATATCATGGAACATTCCTGTTCGAAGTATTTGAATAAAATTTGTTTAGGTTTTTTCTCTTTTCTGTCCACTAATTGCACGAATGAACACGAATTTTTTTTTATTCTTAATTACCCCTAACCCCTAAAGGGGAACAGAGAATTCGTCAGCCAAGTCCCCTTCAGGGGATTTAGGGGTGAATGTTGAGTTGTTTGCTTTAATCTTTACTTTTCACTTTTCTTACCAACTTTGTCTTGATACAAAGTTGCAAAAATCAAGACTGTTCACAAACAAGCTAAAAATTGGAGTCTTGACCTAAAAGTTTATAAACTCGCCTGCGGCTCAAACATATAAACTTTCTTCACGTTCAAAACTCCAATTTTCTTCACGCTTATTTGTAAAAGGTCGCTTCCCCTTTAGGGGAATGAGGGGTGATATTAATGGTTAATTGTTAATGGTTAATTGAAAGTTGGGGCAAGCGGCAAGCCGATAAGAACAATATTTAACTTTTATATATTCATTTTAAATTTATTATTGTAAGTTTGCAGTGACCTTAATAATTCAATATTTTCCTAAATATAAAAAAGTTTTATTATGAAAAAGTTATTTCTTTATCCTTTAGTCTTATGCATAGCCTTGTGTTTTAGTGGCTGTAATGATGCGGATTATTGCAATGAATGTGAAGGACTATGTTGTTACAAAGACTTTTCTTCTCCAAAAGAGTTGAAAGAGTCCATAGAGTTAGATATGGATTCAGATGGAAAGGGTGATGTCTTGATTAGGGATGTTTCCAATTATGTTAGTATTCAGGGTATGAGTTCAAATGTTGAGGTTTCAACGGGTATAATGCCACGAACTTTGCCTTCAAGACCTTATGCAACTATTTATGAAAATGCAATGTTGAATTATGGTTGGGAATGGAAAAATAGTTTAAACGCTTCTGTAGATGGAAATATTAGAGTGGGAGATTATATTGGAGTAAGGTTTAAGGGTACCGATTGCTACCACTATGGTTGGATTAAGGTTGGCTATAAGTCTAAATTCAAAATTTATTCTTTCTATTTGTATAAGGGAGTTAATGACCCAGTATATGCAGGAGTTCAAAATCCTGATTGTAATTAAGAAAGGAGGCTTTTATGCATAAGAAATTAAATTTAATTTTATCAATTTTTGTTTTGGCAATAGTATTTATTTTCTCTTCTTGCGATGAAGATTCTGAATTTGCTGATGCAACTTATGGTAATTCTCCAGAGAGTTTTATTTCAGCACGTTTATGCAGGGATAATCAAGCTAATTATAAACACTGTATTACTTTTAGTAATGGAAGATTTAGTGACCCTGTATTTCGTTTTCCACAAGAAACTTTAGATACAACTTCCTACACATACCTCAAAACAGGTGATAGTTCTGCAATTCTAAAAACTTTCTTTATTATTTCTGACCCAATTTATCATACAAGGCGTATTTATAATGACGTTTATGAGCTTATTTTTTCAACTGATACAAGTGGAGTTTATACTATGACGAATAAGCGTATTTATATTGAATATGATGATTCTGATACTAATTATTATCAAAATGAATATCATGGAACATTTTTATTTAAGGTGTTTCAATAAATTTTGTTTAGGTTTTTCTTTTTTTGTCCACAGATTTACACAAATTAACACGAATTTCTATTCTTTCTTTATTCAGAATCAGGATTTACAGGATTTAGAGATTGATAGGATTTCAATTAAGTAACCAATCAAGAAAATCCTTTAATCCTGAGAATCCTGATTCAGACAAAAGAATCAACGTTAAGATGATTTTTCGTTTTTCACTTTTCACTTTTCACTTCTTTTATATTTTCTGCAATTATTGCGTTGTCTTTAAAAAATAATCTGTATCTTTGAAATCTTAATTTTATTGGTTTTAATTTTAAAATATAATATTATGAATAATGATTTAATGGCTTTGGAGCCTAAGAAAGTATTTGAATTCTTTGCTGAAATATTGCAAATTCCTCGTCCTTCTAAAAAGGAAGATAAGATTATTGAATACCTTTTGAAATGGGGTAATGATAGAAAATTAGATACTCAAAGAGATGAGATTGGTAATGTTTTGATTAGAAAACCCGCTACTAAAGGATATGAAAACAGACCTTGGGTTTGTTTGCAATCTCATATGGATATGGTTTGTGAAAAGAATAGCGATAAGGTGTTTGATTTTGAAAAAGATTCCATTGAGACATATATTGAAGATGGCTGGTTGAAAGCTAAAGGAACTACTCTTGGAGCTGATGACGGTATAGGAATGGCTATGGCTTTAGCTATTTTGGACAGTGATGATATTGAACATGGAAATATTGAATGTTTGTTTACTGTTGATGAAGAAACTGGACTTTCAGGTGCTGAAGCTCTTAAACCTGATTTCTTAAATAGCAGAATTCTTATCAACTTGGACTCTGAAGATGAAGGAGAACTGTTTATTGGCTGTGCTGGTGGAAAAGATACTATGGGTAAATTACCATACGAATTGGAGCCTTGTACAGAAGGTAAAGCTTACAGGATTTCTGTTTTCGGAGGCAAGGGAGGTCATTCAGGAGATGATATAAACAAAGGATTGGCTAATGCTAATAAGGTTTTAAATCGTATTCTATGGACTTTAAATGATGCTCTTGTATATGCTCTTGCAAGCTTTGAAGGAGGAAACCTTAGAAATGCAATTGCAAGAGAGGCTAATGCTGTTGTGGTTGTTGATGAAGAGAATGCTAAGGAAATGATTGAAATGGTTGAAAAATACAATGACGATATTCGTTTTGAGTTTCGTTCCACTGAACCTAACCTTGGAGTTAAAATTGAAGAGGTTGAACGTCCAAAAGAAGTTATTGACCCAATGACTCAGGAAGACCTTTTGAATGTTTTATATGCTATTCCTCATGGAGTTTTGGCAATGAGCAGAGAAATTCCTAATTTTGTTGAAACTTCAACTAACTTAGCCTCAGTTAAGATGGTGGATAATTGCTTTGTTATTGCAACTTCTCAACGTTCTTCTATTGAAACTGCTAAAGAGGCAGCTTGTGATAGAAATGCAGCATGTTTACGTTTGGTAGGTGCTGATGTAACTCATGGTGACGGATATCCAGGCTGGGTGCCTAATCCTCAAAGCAATATTCTTAAGATTGCAGAACAAAGCTATGAAAAACTGTTTGGTAAAAAACCAATAGTAAGAGCCATTCATGCAGGATTAGAATGTGGACTTATTGGTGAAAAATATAAAGGAATGGATATGATTTCTTTTGGACCTACTCTTCGTGGAGTTCATTCACCTGATGAAAAATTGGAAATAAAGACTGTTGAGATGTGTTGGAGACATACTTTAGATATATTGAAGAACGTTTAGTTTATAATTCATAAATAAATAGATTATGTTTAGTAAAAGTACCTACGTTAATCGTAGAAAACAATTAGCAAAAGATATTAAGGATGGTTTAATTCTAATTTTAGGTAATTCAGACTCTTCATTTAATTATCCTGCAAACACTTATACTTTCCGTCAGGATTCCTCATTTCGTTATTTCTTTGAGTATAATCTTCAAGACCTTGCAGGAGTAATTGATGCAAACACTGGAGAAGATTATTTATTTGGCGATGATGTTGAAATAGATGATATTATATGGACAGGTCCAGTTGCTTCCGTTAGAGATAGAGCAGATAAGATAGGAGTAAAGAACAGTGGAAGTAGAAAAGACCTTTCAAATCTTTTGGAACAGGCTATTTTGCAAGAAAGAAAAATACATTTCCTTCCTCCTTACAGAGCAGAAAATAGAAATTTGCTTTCTTCTCTTTTGCATATTAAGAAAGACCATGTTGAAAAATTTGCTTCTCTTGAACTTCGTAAGGCAATAGTTAAACAACGTTCAATTAAGTCTTTGGAAGAGATTGCAGAAATAGAAAAAGCAATTGAAACAGCATATAAAATGCACACTACAATGATGCGTATGGCAAAGAATCTTAATACTTATGAGTATGAGATTGCAGGCATTATGGAAGGTATTGCATTAAGTGGTGGTGGCCCTGTTTCATTCCCAATCATTCTTACAACTCATGGAGAAATTCTTCATGGACACGACCATAGCCTTAAACTGAAGAAAGGAAGAATGCTGGTTTCTGATGCTGGTTGTGAAACTCCAAGTGGATACTGTTCAGATATAACAAGAACAGTTCCTTGTGGAGGCAAGTTTGATGAAAGACAAAAGGCTGTTTATGAAGCTGTATTGAATGCTAATTTAATTGCTCAAAAAGCAATCAAGCCAGGTGTTGAATATAAAAAAGTTCATTTGAAAGCAGTTAAGGAATTGGGTGAAGGCTTGAAGGCAATTGGATTAATGAAAGGTGATATTGATGAAGCTGTTAAGGAAGGAGCAATGGGATTGTTTATGCCTCATGGTTTAGGTCATATGATGGGAATGGATGTTCACGACATGGAAAACTTTGATGAAACTATTGTTGGATATGATGAAAAGACTTCCCGTTCAAATCAGTTTGGACTTCGTTCATTGCGTTTTGGAAGAAAATTAGAGCCAGGACATGTTATTACCAATGAGCCAGGATGTTATTTTATTCCTGCATTAATTGATAAATTTAAAGCAGAAAAGAAATTCCTTTCATTTGTTAACTATAAAGAACTTGAGTCTTATAAAGACTTTGGAGGAATTAGAATTGAAGATGATATTCTGGTTACTGAAAAATCAAGCAGAGTTTTAGGAACTCCAATTCCTAAGACAGTGAAAGAGATTGAAGAAATAATGTTATAAGATGAGAAGAGGATTTTCCCTTATTTTCTTTTTCTTGATTTCATTAACTATATTTTCTCAAACCTATTGGCAAGAGAAAGTTTATAGTCCATTAATCAAAAGCGTAAAATTTGAGTTAGAGGGAGTGGATTTTTCACTCCCTGTAATTCGTTTGGGTACAGACGACAGGCTTGTGCTTAGATTTGACGATTTGGTTGAAAACACTCAAAGATACAATTATTCAATAATCCATTGCAATTACGACTGGACTCAAAGCGAACTTAATCCTCAAGAATATATTGAAGGTTTTGAATCGGGATATATTGAAAATCACTCAAATTCTGTTAATACCATTCAGCGTTATGTGCATTACTGGCAGGAGTTTCCTTCTTCAATGATGCGTTTTTTAGTTTCTGGCAATTACATTATAAAGGTTTATGCTGATGACAATCCTGATAAGGTTGTAATGGTTAGAAGGTTTATGGTTGTTGAAGATGGAGCAAATATCAGAGCAAATTCAATGATGTCTCGAAGTCCTCAAACTCAAAGAACAATGCAGGAAGTAGATGTTTTTGTTTCTCCAACGTCTAATATGTCTTTTGCTGACCCAAATAGATTTTTGAAAGTTGTTGTTTTACAGAATCAAAGAAGGGATAATGCTTCTCTTTTAAAGTTTAGACAGTATAGAGCCAATGAATTGGAGTATTCTTTCGATAATGCTAATTTGTTTGAGGCAGGTAATGAGTTTAGAAATTTTGATTTCACAAGTCTTAGAACACGTTCTCAAACAGTTAGTAATTTTGATTATGTTGATGAGCAAAATGTTGTTATTTTGCGACCAGTAATAAATAGAAAAAATATTGCATATACTACCATTGGCGATTTGAATGGAAACTACTATGTTAGAAGTGAAAGAGCAGACAATTACAATCTGGAAGCCGATTATGCTTGGGTTAATTTCTATTTGAATGCTCCAGTAAGTTTGGAATCAGACTACTATGTTTGGGGTGAGCTTTCTGACTGGTATTGCAATAATCAAAATAAAATGACTTATAATCCTACTTACAGAGCTTATACAGCAAGTCTTTATCTTAAACAAGGCTTCTATAACTATATGATAATGTCTTCTCCCAAAAACAATCCTTCTTCATTTAATTTAGATGAAATGGAAGGAAATTTCTCTGAGTCTAATAATTCTTATAATATATTCGTTTATTACCGAAAACCTGGGTATAACTATGATAGTTTAATAGGTTATTCCAAGGTTGATATCAATCTTTAAAAAATTAACGAAGGATAATTGAAAATAAACGGGATATAAATCAAAAAAGAAGGGACTTACGTCAAAAAAGAAGGGATATAATTTTAAAAAGAAGAGACTTAATTTTAAATATAAATAATGACACGCAAATACAGACCAATAATCTTAATACTCACTTTCCTTTTCGTTTCAACACTTGCTTTCTCACAAGGCAAAACAGCACTTATTAAAGGTAAAATCACTAATGAAAAGAACGAAGGATTGGATTTGGTAAATGTTGGGATTATTAATCTTGATATAGCAATTGGAGCTACAACTAATCAAAAAGGGGAATTTTCTTTTACTGTCCCAGCAAATAAGGATTTAGAACTGGCAATTTCTTATATTGGATATGCAACCAAGCTCTATAAGGTTAGACTTAAACCTAATGAAGTTAAGGAGATTAACTTTTCACTTATTCGTTCCAATACAACTCTAACAGAAATTGAAATAAAAGAAGATAATTCAAGAGCAGAAGGAATAACAAGAATAAAAACAGATTGGGCTAAGAATGTTGTAGGTCCAACCTCTGGAATTGAAGGTTTGATTAAAACTTTTGAAGGAGTCAGTTCTAATAATGAGCTTTCTTCTCAATACTCTGTTCGTGGGGGAAATTATGATGAGAATTTGGTTTATGTTAATGATATTGAAATATTTCGTCCTTTCTTAATTCGTAGTGGACAACAGGAAGGATTGAGTTTTGTTAATTCTGAAATGGTAGGAGATATCTTATTTTCTTCTGGAGGTTTTGATGCAAAATATGGCGATAAACTTTCTTCAGTGTTGGATATTAAATATAAAAAGCCTCAAGACTTTTCAGGAAGTGCTTCAATCAGTCTTTTGGGAGGAAGTGCTCATCTTCAGGGTTTGATTGGCTCAAGAATGACATATCAGATAGGTTACAGAAACAAAACTAATAAATATATTCTTGGCTCATTGGATACAGAAGGAAGCTATTACCCTGTGTTTAATGACCTTCAAGCATATTTGACTTACGATTTAAATGAAAAAACAGAAATAGCTTTTCTGGGTAACCTTGCAGATAATAAATATCAATTCATTCCTCGAACAAGGGAAACAACCTTTGGAAGCGTTTATCAATCCTATAAGCTGAAAGTATATTTTGATGGACAGGAATTAGATAGATTTTCTTCAATGTTTGGAGCATTAATGCTAACACATAATCCAAGTAAAAATCTTCAACTCAAACTTATAGCTTCTGCTTTTGGAACTGATGAAAAAGAATCCTACGATATTCAAGGTCAGTACTGGCTCTATGAAACTCAAATGGGTGAAACAGAGGCAGACAGTAATCTTTTTGACAGAGGAATAGGAACTTATATTGAACATGCAAGAAATCGTTTAGTTGCAAATATTTACAATATTGAACATAAGGGATTGCGTTTTTATAAAAATGGACATCTTTCCTGGGGGTTAAAATATCAATATGAATTGATTAGCGATAGAATGAATGAATGGAAGATGGTGGATTCGGCAGGAACACCAATTGGAACATTGCCTGATATTCCAGGAGAAATAAATCCGCAAAATCCTCCAATGCTACAAAATATCTACAAGTCAGTTAATGATATATCATCATCAAGAATTTCTGCTTTTGCCCAAAGACAATGGATTTTTTATAAAAAAGAAGGAGAATGGTATTTTAATGCAGGTGCAAGAACTCAGTATTGGACATTCAACAATGAAGTTTTGTTTTCACCAAGAGCTTCAGTATCATTTAAGCCAAAATGGGAAAGGGATTGGTTATTCCGCTTTGCAAGTGGGGTTTATTCTCAATCGCCTTTCTTTAGGGAGTATAGAGATTTTGAAGGAAATATAAACCACGATATTCGTTCTCAGAAATCTGTTCATTTGGTACTTTCTTCCGATTATAACTTTAAAATGTTTGACAGACCTTTCAAACTTTTAGCTTCAGCATATTATAAATATCTTTGGGACTTGATACCTTATTCAATTGATAATGTTAGAATTCGCTATTCAGCAGAGAATAATTCTAAAGGTTATGTATCAGGGATGGATGTTCGTTTGTTTGGAGAATTTATTGAAGGAATTGATTCTTGGGTAACTATGTCATTGATGCAAACAAAAGAAGATATTAAAGGAGATAATCATGGATTTATACCTCGTCCAACTGACCAGTTATTCAATATGAATGTAAGTTTTCAAGACTATGTTCCAAAAATGCCTTATCTAAGAGTTTATCTTAATTTCAATTTCGGTACAGGTTATCCTTTTGGCCCTCCAGGCTCAGAGAGATGGCAACAAAATTACAGAATGCCTTCTTATATGAGAGCAGATATTGCTTTCACTTTCAGAATAAAAGACGAGAATGCCAAATGGGCACAGAATAATTTTATGCGTCATTTAAAGAAGATTTGGCTTAATGTTGAATGGTTTAATGTCTTTGGCAACAATAATGTAATTTCTTATATGTGGATAGGTGACTATGATGGCCGTTATCATGGAGTACCCAACTACCTAACCCCGAGCCAAGTCAACGCCAAACTTACAATTGAGTTTTAAGGATTACTATTCCTCTTTTTCAAACTCTTTTAATTCAGAAATACTTTTTTGGAGGTTTTTAATCTTGCCCATGTCCCATCTTACTATTAAAAAAGTAAAGACTAAAGCTCCTAAAAACATTAGTATAGTGAACAATAATAATTTTGTGCTAAGTAAAGCTGGATTAAAAAGGATAAAGAAATATCCTAAATAAGGAATAATAAACACATAAGCACATATGTAACCATTAATGGTGTTTTTACGATATTTAATTATTGTTTTTTCTGCACTTATCAAATCTTGATTATAATTTTTTGCTTTTAAAAGTATTCTATAATTGTAAATATCATATATCATAAAGATAAATACTGCAATTACTCCAATATAAAAATATGTTGTTACCTCAGGCATCGCGATAGTAAAATCTGAATAAATAACGAAAATTATTGCAAATATACTTAATGCAAATCCTAACCAATTATATGAAATTAATCCTTTAAGTCTTTGATTAACTACATCATCCATTAGTTTTTTATTTATTATTTTTTGTTTTTCAACTTCTTTTGAAAGTATATCCCATTTTTGTTTTAATTCTTCAAGTTCCATTTCTCTTAATTATTTATTCGTTAGATAATTCTTTTAATTTATTCTTAATACGCATTAATTTCACAGCAACATTTGAACGTGTAAGCCCTGTTATCTCAGCAATTTCATCATAGTTTTTCTCTTCCAGCCATAACAAGATTAGCGTTTTCTCCATTTTCTCCAACCTGTTGATTAGTTTGTAGAGTTCTTCAATTTCTTGTTTATTAGCTTCAGAGTCTTCAAAAAGTGTAACATCGATTGAAAGAGGAGTTGTTGAGGGTTTACGTTTCTTTTTGCTTATAAAGGTTATGCAGGTGTTAAGGCTTACTTTGTAAATCCAGGTAGAAATCTTACTTTCACCTCTAAACTTTGGATAGCTTCTCCAAAGACTGATTAATATCTCTTGATAATAGTCGTTTATCTCATCTTTATCTTGTGCGTAAACATAACAAACCTTATATATTACAGCCTTGTAGTTCTCAATTATTTCAGTAAATTCACTTTTTAGATTCATAAATTTGAAAGTAGTTTTGTTTATTAGTCGTCCAAAATTACAAAAAGTTACAAAAGGATTTAATTATTTTAATTTTAAATTAGTTGATTCGAAAAAAGTCAATCATAATTAAAAATAAGTCCCTTATATTTTCAAATATATCCCTTATATTTTGAAATATATCCCTTGTTTTTTTAATTATGTCCCGTTTATTTTCTTTTTTGACTTTCTTTTTTTTCTCTAAAACTTTAATTGATTAGTTTTTTCTTTATTTTTGCATACTTATCAATAGAATATGGAGATTTATATATGAAAAATAATTTTAACTTTACTCTTCCTTCCTTAGAGGCTAAAAAATATGTTTTGGATAATGGCTTAAAAGTTTATTCTTTTGAGAATGACAGTATGGACTTAGTTAGGTTGGAGTTTTATTTTGAAAATGGGGGAGTTATAAATCAATCTCAAATCTATTCTTCTGTTGCTGCCAATTCGCTTATTTCGGAAGGTTCTTCCAAGCATTCTGCCATTGAAATTGCAAATATAATTGATTTTTATGGTGCCTTTATTGAAAAGACTGTTGATAAGGAAACTTCAAGTGTGTGTTTCTATTTTTTGAATAAACATCAAGAAAATTTAATACCTTGCTTTGAAGAAATTATTAAAGACCCTGCATTCTCACAAACTGAACTGGATACATATCTTCAACGTCTTAGAAAACAGTTTTTGATTAATCAGCAAAAAACTGACCATCTGGCAAAGAACAATTTCTATGAGTTGATTTTTGGTAAGGAACATCCTTTCGGACAAATTGGAACTTTGGAAGATTTTGACTTATTAGAAAGAAAACATTTGGTTGATTTCTACAATTCATTTTATTCGTCAAACAAATGTAGCATTATCCTTTCTGGAAATGTAGACGAAAGGTTGATTTCATTGCTTAATAGATATTTTGGAGCAAATGATTGGAAGGATAGGGGTGATATGAAGGAAAAAAGTTTAGTGTTTGGAGCTAATGAAAAACTAATAAAAACAATTGACCTTCCTTCTGCTGTTCAAGCCTCAATTAGAATTGGATTTAAAACAATAAGCGTTAAGCATGAGGATTATATGAGCTTGTTAGTTTTAAATTGTTTGCTTGGTGGTTATTTTGGCTCTCGACTTATGTCTAATATTCGTGAAGATAAGGGGTATACTTATGGAATTAGTTCAATTTTATACTCGTTTAAAGATATTGGAGTGTTTTTGATTGGGGCTGATGTTAAGCAGGAAAACTGTCAAGATGCAATTGATGAAATTTATATTGAGATTGAGAAATTGCGAAACAATATGGTTGATGATATTGAATTACATAGGGTGAAGAACTATATGATGGGTAATGTTTTAAGGAGTTTGGATGGTAGTTTTGAACTTGCTGATAATTTCCGTCCTTTGTTGAAATTTGGTTTTGAAAATGATTACTATGAAAAATATCTAAGAGTTATAGCTCAAATTTCAAAAGAAGAAATTCTAACGTTGGCACAAAAATATCTAAATGTTAATCAAATGATTGAACTTAGAGTAGGTAATGCAACAATAATAAAATAGATTCGTTTTTATTTTACTAATAGTATGAAAAGAATATTGTTAATAGTTTTATTACTCGCTTGTTCAAGCTTTGTTTTTGGACAAGTGCCTGATATTCTTTGCACTCAAGTAAATGAAGATGGCTCAACAACTATTTACTACAACACTGTTAATCCTCCCAATTTTGCAGAATATACAATTTCTTCCTTTAATTCTACTTCAAATTCTTATGTTAGAATTGATGGAGTTACAAGTATATCTCAAAGCATTTACACAGATAATTCAATTGATAATAATTCCAATGCCAATCAAATAAAATACAGTGTATCATCAGGAGCTGCCAATGTTTCTTATGCCAACACTATGTATTTAACACTCACAAACCTTACCAACTCTTCTTTTAGGCTCAAATGGACTTCTCCTCATCCTTCATCTTCTTCGCCATTAGTTGGTACAAATGGACAATCATATACAATTTATAGAATGTTTGCAAGCGAAGGACAATGGCAACAAGTAGGCACTACTTTAGACACAATTTATATCGATAATTTTCTTTTGCGTTGTTCAGATACTGTAAGTTATAGAGTTGAATTGCCAAATATTTATGGATGTTCATCAGTTTCAAATGTAAAAAAAATAATTATTGGAGACCATGAAATTCCTTTAGAGCCAGTTTTGCTTTCATCCTCTGTTGATGTTTCTTCTCAATCTCTTAATTTAGAATGGACTCCTTCAATTTCACCTGATACTTGGGGATATATAATATGTATGGGTAATCCTTGTATTGCAATTGACACCATCTGGGGTTCAGAGCAAAGCACATATAATTGTTTAACTTGTAGTGTTGAGCAAATAAACTCTCTCGCAATGATGGCTTTTGATTCATGTTACAACACTTCTCTTAGAACAAATCCTCATAATAATATTGTACTTTCTTATTCAAGAGAGGCTTGCAGTTCAAAAATTAATTTAAGCTGGTCTAAGTATTTGGCTGATCCAGTAAATGTTATTCTTTATGAAATATATGTAAGTCTTAATAATGGAGATTTCAATCTTTATCAAACATATAATCAAGATACAGTTTCATCTGTTTTTGTTGCTGACCCAAATATTGTAAATTACTGTTTTTACATTAAAGCAACCTTAAGTAATGGACATCAAGTAAATTCCAATAAAGTTTGTACTTCTCAGTCACTTCCTAAGCAGGTTGATTTTGCTTATATAAGAAGTAGTGTTGTTGATTTGGAAAATGAGAAAGTAGACTTGGAGTTTTATGTTGATGCTTCATTGCCAGTTAGAGGTTATGATTTATATCGTTCTCCAAATAATATTGATTTTACATTAATAAAGACCTTTACTTATACAGGAAGTAATACATTCTCATTCACAGATAAACCACCAGTTACTTTAAATAAGACAAACTACTTCTATAAACTCCACGTTCCCGATGAATGCGATTTGCTTTACACTCCTTCAAACACTGTTTCAACTATTAAGCTATCAATTGATGTTTCAAATCCAGATATTAATATTTTAACATGGAATCCTTTTATTGGCTGGGATGCTCTTGAAGGTTATGATATTTATCGTGTTGATGGCACAACTCCTCAGGGTTTCCCTCTTGATAATGTTCAATCAACCTCAAATAGATATGAGGATAATATATCTGCAATGGTTTCAACTTCCGATAAAATAACCTATTATATAATTGCAAAAGAAAGTGGAGCTTCTCCTGATGGAACTCTGACAGAATCACGCTCATCAACAGCTTCTGTTGTAAAAGAATCATTGGTTTTTGTGCCAAATTCATTTACACCTATGGAAAATGTAAATAATATATTCAAACCTTTCTGTTCATTCATACGTTTGGGTACATATCGTTTTAGAGTTTTCAATCGTAATGGAGAAATTCTTTTTGATACAAAAAACCCTGATGAAGGATGGGATGGAACATTTAAGGGGAAAAACTGCCCAACTGCCACCTATGTTTATAAGGTTGAATTTATTAATTCTCAAGGTGAGAAAATAAACAAAGCAGGAACGGTTAACTTAATTAACTAAAAAATTACAATGAAAAATAATCAAAGCTATAGAAAATTAGAAGTAATATTTACTCCTTCTCTTTTTGAGTATAGACAAATTAAAGAAAATTATATAGTTGTTATTGTTGATATTTTAAGAGCAACAACGTCCATTTGTACGGCTTTTGAATGGGGTGTAAAATCAATGATTCCAGTTAAAACCATTCAAGAGGCAAAAGATTATAAGGATAAAGGATATATGGTTGCAGGAGAGAGATTGGAAGAAAGTTTTGAATTTGCTGATTTGGGTAATAGTGCATTAGAATTTATGACTCCAAAGATTAAAAATCAAGACATAGTGCATTCAACGACTAATGGAACAGTGGCAATAACAATTGCTAAAGAAGGTATGCCGAATGAAATTCTTATTGGAGCCTTTTCGAACATAGATGCTTTAAGCGAATATTTAATTAAGAAAGAAGAAAATGTTTTGCTGCTTTGCTCTGGATGGAAGAATTGTTTCTGTATTGAAGACACTGTTTTTTGTGGTGCTTTAATTGAAAAACTTATGCAGTCAGATGATTTTATTAATCATAACGATTCGGCTAATTGCAGTCTTGAATTGTGGTATGCTGCAAAAGATAATCTTGTGGGATATATGGAAAAAGCATCGCATTTTCATCGCTTAAGAAAACATAAAATGGATGATGTGTTTGATTATACATTCTCTTTCAACACAACAAAGGTTGTTCCGAAACTTTATGGAGATAGATTACAGAACGCATTAAAAGAAGAGAAATAAATAAAATTATGGAAGCACAAAAGTTTGAGAAAGATATTATTAAGTCTGAGAAATCAGGGGGAAAGGATATTCAAATTACATTTATTAAGCATGCAAGTTTAATGATAGAATATTCTAATCAATTCATTTATGTTGACCCCGTTGGAGTGTTTTGCAATTTTGAAACTATGCCTAAGGCAGATTTTATTTTAATTACTCACGACCACTACGACCATTTCGATTCAAAAGCAATTCAAATCATAAGAAAACCTTCTACAAAAATTGTTGCAAACAAGCTTGTTATTGACGCATTGAATGAAGGTATTGCTTTAGCAAATAATGAAGATGTTTCTCTTTCTCAAGACATTCATGTTCTTGCTGTTGCTGCCTACAATACAACAGAAGGGAGAGATAAATTTCATCCTAAAATAATAAATAATGGCTATGTGTTAACAATAGATGAAACTGTAATTTATATTTCTGGAGATACGGAACACATAGATGAAATGAAAAAAATGGAAAATAAAATTGACATAGCTTTTCTTTCTGTCAATCAACCCTACACAATGACAATTGAACAAGCAACTAAAGCAACAAAAGATATTAAACCCAAAATACTTTATCCATATCATTATGGACAAACTGAGCAAATAACACCAATTCACCAATTAATTCAAGCTCTTAAAGAAGAACAAGTTGAGGTAAGGATTAGAAATATGGAGTAACGCCTTATTATTTCATCTTTATAATTTCATATTCTATTTTTTCTGTCTTATAAATCTCATTTTTGCATTAAAAAAGGAATTATTTTCTATTTTTATTGGAATTTATTTTCTTTTTTCTTTGAAGATAAAATATAAATAATCAATGTATTAGCTATTTTATTTGAGTCTTTTGTAAAATAAATTTGTTAAAAAATTTGTTCCAAGGGAAAATATGTTGTAGTTTTGCAGCGTTAAATAGAAAATATTAATTCAAGAAATAAAATAAACAATATAAAACTACAAATATGAAATACTTAATTGTTGGTGGAGTAGCTGGAGGAGCAACAACAGCAGCCAGAATAAGAAGAATAAGTGAAGAAGCAGAAATTATCCTTTTTGAAAGAGGTAAATATATCTCTTATGCAAATTGTGGTTTACCATACTATATTGGAGATGTAATTAAGGAAAGAGATAAATTATTTTTACAAACACCTGCTTCATTTGGAGGTAGATTTAATGTAGATGTAAGAGTTGAGAATGAGGTTATATCTGTAGATAAAGAAAAGAAAGAAGTTGTTGTTAAAAGAGCTGATGGAAGCAGATATAAAGAAACTTACGATAAATTATTGCTTTCACCTGGAGCATTCCCAATAGTTCCTAATATGAAGGGAATTGAAAACGATGGAATCTTTGTTTTAAGAAATGTTACTGATACAGACAGAATAAAGAATTATATTAATACAAATCATGTAAGGAGAGCTGTTGTAGTTGGTGCTGGTTTCATTGGATTGGAAATGGCAGAAAACCTGCATGAATTAGGTGCTGAGGTTACTATTGTTGAAAAAAGTAATCAAGTAATGGCTCCAATAGATTTTTCAATGGCATCATTTGTTCACCAACATTTACTTCAAAAAGGAGTTTCATTAGAATTGGAACAATCTGTTGAAAGATTTGAGAAAAAAGGTTATAATATAAATGTATTTTTGGAAAATGGAAGAGCAATTGAAACTGATTTAGTTATTCTTTCAATTGGTGTTCGTCCAGAAAACGCATTAGCTAAAGATGCTGGATTGAAGATAGGAGAAACTGGAGGTATTTGGGTTTCAGATTATTTACAAACATCAGATGAAAATATTTATGCTGTTGGTGATGCAATTGAATTTCCACATCCAATAACTAAAAAACCTTGGCTAAACTATTTAGCTAATCCTGCAAATCGTCAAGCAAGAATTGTTGCTGATAATATGGTAATGGGTAATACTGTAAAATACGAAGGAGCTATTGGTACTTCAATTGCAAAAGTATTTGACTTAACAGTTGCTTCAACTGGTCTTGCAGCTAAAAAATTAAAACAATTAGGTATTGAATATTTAAGTTCAACAACTCATTCAAATTCACATGCAGGTTACTATCCTGATTCACTTCCACTTTCAATTAAACTTCAATTTGAACCTAAAACTGGAAGAATATTTGGAGCACAAGTTGTTGGATATGATGGTGTAGATAAAAGAATAGACCAGATTGCTCTTTTAATTAAGAAAGAAGGAACAGTTTATGACTTGATGGAACTTGAACATGCTTATGCACCTCCATTCTCATCAGCAAAAGATCCAATTGCAATTGCAGGTTATGTTGCAAGCAACGTAATAAATGGAAGCTTGAAACTGGCTTACTGGAGAGACGTTAAAGATATTAATAAGGATGAATCAATTCTATTGGATGTTAGAACTCAAATGGAACACTCAATGGGAAACATTCCAGGTTCAATAAATATTCCAGTTGATGATTTAAGACAAAGAATAAATGAGTTGCCTAAAGACAAAGCAATTTATATTTATTGTGCTATTGGTTTAAGAGGTTATTTAGCATACAGAATCTTAACTCAAAATGGATTTACTAACATTAAGAGTCTTGCAGGAGGATATAAAACATATTCAACTGCAATGGCTCCAGTTAGCGATATAAACAAAAAAGTTATTGAACAAAAACACGAAGATCACGAAGATACTAAGTTTGAAAAAACTGAAATGAAGATGGTTAAGATAGATGCTTGTGGATTGCAATGCCCTGGCCCAATCATTAGATTGAAGAATGCAATTGATGAAATTCAAGATGGTGAAAGAGTTCAAGTGCTTTCAACAGATGCTGGATTTGCAAGAGACAGTCAAGCATGGTGTGACAGTACTGGAAATATGCTAATATCTTCAACAGTAAATAAAGGAGTTTATGAAGTAATTATTGAAAAAAGCCCTAAAACTTGTGAAATAGTAACAACCTGTCAAGAAAAAGGAAGAACATTTATTGTTTTCAGTGATGATTTAGATAAAGCACTTGCTTCAATGGTATTGGCAAATGGTGCAGCTGCAACTGGAGATAAAGTAACAATATTCTTTACTTTCTGGGGATTGAATGTTATTAAGAAAACAAATAAGCCAAAGGTAGAAAAAGATATATTTGGAAAAATGTTTTCAATGATGTTACCTTCTTCATCTTTAAATCTAAAGCTTTCTAAAATGAATATGTTTGGAATAGGAGGTAAGATGATGAGATATATTATGAAGAAAAAGAATATTGAGTCTTTGGAATCATTAAGAGATCAAGCTCTAAAACAAGGAGTTGAATTTATAGCATGTCAAATGTCAATGGACGTTATGGGAGTTAAGAGAGAAGAACTTCTGGATGAAGTAACAATTGGAGGTGTTGCAACCTACATGGATAGAGCTTCAAGAGCAAATGTTAACCTGTTTATCTAATGTTATATGAAAAAGATGTTTAAACAAAATTGGCTATTATTGGTAGGAGTTATATTTGGAACTACTGCAGGATACCTTTACTGGTATTTTATCGGATGCAATAATGGTACATGCCCAATTACTTCTTCACCTATGAACAGTTCAATTGCAGGAGCATTATTAGGAGGATTAGTTTTCACATCTTTTCCTAATAGCAAAAAAAATGAAAACAAAAACGAAGATAAAGACAAAGAATAAATGATTGACCACTTCCAAAACAAAGCAAAAGACTGGGATAACCCTATGCAGATTGAGTTGACTTCAAAATTTGTCAATCAGCTCAGAAATAGCATATTTATTTATAAACAAGACATATATGCTGAGGTTGGTTGTGGAACAGGACTTGTGGGTTTGAGTTTTGCAGAAGAAATTAAAAAAATCTATATGATTGATAACTCACCCTCAATGATTAATGTGTTAAAAGAAAAGCTTATAGACAGTCCAATTGCTGATAAAGTTGAGATTATTGAAAACGAATTTGAAAAAATTTCCTTAAAAAATATCTCTGGTGTAATAAACTTTTTATCTTTGCATCATATTGAGGATGTTTCGAGTTACATTAAAAAAGTAAAAGAGAGCCTTAAAGATAATGGTTTCTTTGCAGTTGGTGATTTGGTTAAAGAAGATGGATCTTTTCACACTAATAACATTGTCCCTCATTTTGGATTTGACCTTAGAAATCTTGCAACTCAGTTGGAAGAAGAAGGATTTATTATTCTAAGAGAAACAATTTATGACAGGATTTATAAAAATGATAAAACCTACCCATTATTTATACTAATAGCACAAAAATGAAAAGAAAAATTATATTAACGCTGATGCTTGCAACCATAACATTTATTTCTTGCGGCAACAGTACAAATGAAGAAACACAAAACACAAAAGAAACAAAAAATAGTACAACAATTAAAAAAGAAAATAATATGAAAACAATACATTTAACAAAGTCAGAGTTTCTGTCCAAGGTTATGAACTACGAACAAAACCCAAAAGAATGGAAATATTTAGGCGACAAACCTTGTATAATTGATTTCTATGCAGATTGGTGTGGACCATGCAAAATGGTAGCTCCAATACTTGAAGAGCTTGCAAAGGAATATGATGGAGAGATATATGTTTATAAAATAGATACAGAAAAAGAACAAGAATTGGCACAAGCTTTTGGAATCCGTTCAATTCCTTCACTGCTTTTCGTTCCAATGAATGAACAACCACAAATGGTTATGGGAGCATTACCTAAGTCTGAATTTAAGAAAGCAATAGACGATATATTATTAAAGAAGTAAAATACAAACCAACAAACACATAATATTATGGACATAATTTGTAAAATCAGGGACATCTACAAACTTATAGGAGAGTTTGAAGGTCAATTCGAAAAAGATTTCGGAATAACCCTAAACGAAGGAATGCTACTTTGCTCATTACTTGAGAAAAGAACACTTTCATCAACAGAACTTGCTAAAAATCTTGGCTTAACATGTTCAAACACATCTAAAGTAATTAAGAGTGTTGAAGAACAAGGCTTTGTTGAAAGAGAATTAGGCAAGGAAGACAAACGTCAAATGTACTTTACCCTAACCAAAAAGGGTGCTGAACATATAATGTCTGTCAAGAACTCAAAAATTAACATTCCAAAAGAACTAAAAAGCCATTTAAGATAAGAATAAAGCAATCTCATTTTAAAGTGAGAAAACTTCTTATTTTATTAAATTAGTTCCTTTTAGAATTAATACAAAACACTTGAAAAACAAGTTATAAGCTTGTTCAATTCAAGGTGTCCTGATATATTATTATCTAAAAATAAGGCAACCCAAATCAAGGATTGCCTATTTTTATTTTTTAATTTGTCTGAATCAGGATTGCCAGGATTCTTGCTAAGGCAAGCGGCAAGCCGATGATTAAAGGATTTGTAGGATTTTATGCTTAAAAACAACTCAACAACAAACTCCCTCAATCCTCAAAAAACATCAATTATAATTAAAAATATATCTGATATAATTTTATTTTTGACCGATATATTTTTATTTTTGATTGACTTATTTTCAATTATGATTGATGATTTACTGAATCCTTATTTCATTTTACTGAAACGCTGTTTTAATTTTTTCTTTCTTTACTTTAATAATTTCTTTCTTTGTTTTAATTTACTGAAGTAAGGTTTTATTTTTGCAAAGTACTCTAAGAACTTTAATGTCCTTAAACTCCTTAAGTACTTCTGTAAATAATAAGATTATTTCGAAGGGGTGAAAGGTTTGTAAAAATAATCTTTCAACATTAATCTGCGACACCTTCAGAGTCTAATTACATAATAAACTCTATTATATTTATAAATCTATGATTCCTTTGGGGTTTAAATAAAATTCAAAAAGAATATTTTTGCAATAAATGAATTAAAATTCAAAGCAAGAATATTATTTTTAATTTTATTTTCAATTAATTCTTTTATTCCATTAGTTTTTGTAAGTTTGCAGTCTACATGTATAATTAAGAAAATGAAAAAACTTTTATTAATAATTATAGCTCTATTGTTTTCTTACAATAGCTATTGTCAATGTACAATTACAACATTGCCATATTATAATAATTTTAGTACCTATGGTTCGGGTTATACTGCTTTCCCTACTTGTTGGTTTACCACTTGCCCTAATAATAATTCGTTGTTTATTAATAGTGATAATAGATTAGTTTTTTACTTAAATTATTGTACTGCTATTACTCCAGAATTTGATTCCTTGATAAATATAAAAAATCTTAGTATGAGTTTTTTGGTTAGGCATAGTTCAAATGGGATTGATAATAATGATGCTAAGATGTATATTGGGGTAATGGATAGTCCGACTGATTTAAGCTCTTTCGATACTATTGAAGTTTTATGTCTGCCTATTGATGTTTATAGAAATATTAATGTGAATTTTAATCATTACACTGGTAATGGGAAATATATTGCTTTTAGAGCAAAACATCATATTATTACTAATTTAAATATAGACTATACTCCCTCTTGCCCTGCTGCTTATTATCTAAAATCAAATACCAATGCTAATATCACTAAATTGTCTTGGCTTGCAGGCGATGATAATAATTCCTCTTGGTGGGTTTACTTTAAGCCTAATACAAGCTCAAGTTACGATTCTGTTTTGGTCAATACACCTTATTGTACCTTAAGCAATTTATTGCCAAATACCAATTATACTGCTTATTTAAGAACTAATTGTAATAATACTATTTCTACATTAAGTAGCGATACTATTTCATTTAGAACCTATTGTAATGAGGTAAGTTCCTTGCCTTATGTGGAGAATTTTAATACCTATAGCTCAGGCTCTTTCCCTACTTGTTGGTATAATTATAATTCCGATGGTAATACTAATACTGTTTATACAGCCCAAGGTGCTATGTATTTCATGTATAGTACTTATTCAACTCGTATGGCTATTACTCCTTATTTCAGCGATTCAATTTCACTAAATAACTCTATGTTAAAGTTTCGTTTTAAGGCTTGTACTCATGATACAGACACTGTTAATAGGCCACTTGTGATTGGTTCATTTACAAATATTGAGGATTTATCGTCTTTCGATTCAATTACTACTGTTTATGCTAATTCAAATTGGAAGAATATTGACCTAAATCTTTCAAAATATGATTTTACTGGAAATTATATTGCTTTCATACATCGCAATGGTGCCTTTGATGTTGGAATTGATAATATAATTATTGATGATATCCCATCTTGTCCTAGACCAATAAACCCTAAATTAGATTCAGTATCTACCAATTCAGCTAATATTAGTTGGGAATTGTTTGCTGGGGATGAGTCTTTGTGGAAGATTTATTATAAGCCTACTAATCTTTCTTCTTATGATTCGGTAATAGCTAATTCAAATAATTGTACTTTATTAAATCTTATACCTTCTACCAATTATCAAGCATATATAGTTACTATCTGCGATACTTTGCATTCTCAAAATAGCGATACTTTGTTTTTTAGAACCAATTGTGCAACTATCGACACCCTTCCTTTTATAGAGAATTTTACAAGAACGGGGATTAATGCTTATCCAATTTGCTGGGTAAGTTCAAAAGTTGGGATAAATAATCCTCCAGGTAATCTGTATATGAGAAATGATGGTATTTTGGTTTTGCCAGAGATTGATGAATTAATTGATATTTATAGTTTGATTTTAAGGTTTAATGCTAGAAATGCTAGTATTTATCAAGATAATGAAAATAAATCAATTACTATTGGTTTAATGGGGGATGCTAATGATTTAAATAGTTTTGATTCAATAACCTCTATGCCAATCTTCAATCTCTTAAATGAATATGATATTGATTTGAATAATTACACGGGTAATAGTAAATATATTGCACTAAGAACAATTAATAATTCCTCAACTATAGTTATTGATGATTTGATACTTGATTATAGGAGTAACTATTGCATTAGACCAGATAGTATGGTTGCTATTCAAAATTCAATAGACCCCTTTAACGTTGATATTTCATGGAGGGAAAGAGAATCAATTAATAATGGTTATTGGGTCTACTCACAGTTAAATAATTCCAATATAATAGATTCTTTCTATACTACTAATAATTACATTACTATTGGAAATCTTTTACCAGATACAAGTTATGCTTTCTATTTAAAGACTTTTTGTAATATTGAGAACAGGTTTATAACATCATTTCCAATTCAGTATATTACACCTTGTTATAATTCTCCAATAAATGTTTTCCCATACTTGGAGGATTTCTCTTCAGGGTTTAATTGTTGGGTGCTTAATGAAAATGGGACACTAAGGGAAACAAAATGGAGCCTTTATAATGGTTATGCTTGTTATTCTTCAAATTATAATAGCCTTTATTCTCAACACCCAGATTTAGATTCTCGTCTAATTAGTCCAGCCTTTGATTTTACTTCTAATATGGAGATGAGTTTTAATGTTTTAAGGAATAGTAGTTATCCTGTTAATACAGTAAGAAAACTTTCATTCTATTTAAACTCCGTTCCAGATACAATTGGGGCTGTATTATTAGGAGATGTGTACCCTGAATATGATTATAATTTAACTCCTTATTGGGATACTATTAAATATCTATTCCCTATTAATAGTTTTGGAGTAAAATACTTGATTATTACAGGGACTAATAACGGTATAATTAGTCTTGATAATATTCTTATTAAAGTCTCGCCAACTTGTCCAGAGAACTATAACCCTAAGATTACAAATTATGACGAGAATACTATATCCTTAAGTTGGGAAAATAGTATAATAGTCCCTCAAAACTGGATTCTTGCTTATCAGGCGATTGATTCCTTAAACTTTAACCCCGACTCTCCATTAGCTACCCAAATACTTATCTCCGATACCTCTTCTACTCAAATCACAATGAGTGGATTAGTTCAAGGTGAAATGTATAGCTTTGCTATAAGACCAGTGTGTGACTCCTCTTGGTCAAGTATTGTATCAGCTCGTACTTATAAAAATGCTCAATTGCCATATTTTACCGATTTTTCAGATAGTATCGATAATCAAAGTTGGTATATTTCAAATGGAGGTGCTGTAAATGCTTGGTGTATTTCCTCAGCAGTGAATGATAGTCTTATAAGTGGAAATTCTCTAATGATTTCTAACGATAATGGAGTAACCAATGCTTATACACTAAATAGAATATCGTGTGTTACAGCTTCAAGAAAATTTGTATCCAATGGGGCTAACGCATATACCTTGAAATTCGATTTAAGAATGATGGGAGAGGATATTTATGATTATTTAAAAGTATTTGTTGAAGATAAAGATACTAATTATATTGGAGTAGCTGATGGTTCTTCTTATTATAGACTAAGAAATTACTCCTATCAAGCTGTGCTTTTTGGAGGTTATAATAATACTTGCCCAACCTGTCCTTATTATTGTAAAGGGGATTCAATTACTACAACTCATACTATTCAATTAGGAAATCAAGGACAAGCGGGAAATATTAGAAAACTAATTTTTGTTTGGTATAACGATGGCGGTTATGGTTATAATCCTCCTCCTGCAATTGATAATATATCACTTACCAATTTTGTAAAAGAGATATATACTTATGATACAATTTGTAAAGCCACTCCATATAATTTCTATGGACAAAATTTAGATAGTACTGGCTTTTATACACAAGAATTTTATACCGCTAATGTTTTGGATAGTATAATTTACTTAAATCTAATAGTAAATCCAACTTATAATGATACCATTTTTGCAGAGATATGCCAAGGAGAAACATATTATCAATTTGGATTTAATGATAGTATAGCAGGATTCTACACTCAAAACTTAGAAACAATAAATGGATGTGATAGTATAGTAAATCTTAATCTTATAGTTAATCCGTTATACAATGACACAATAACAGCAGAGATTTGTCAAGGAGAAACTTATACACATAATGGATTTAATGTTTCAACAGAAGGATTACATACTTTAAACCTTCAAACAATTAATGGGTGTGATAGTATAGTAAATTTATATCTTACATTTATTGAGCTATCAGCACCGATAAACCTTAGTTTAGTAAATATTGCAAATTATATTAAGTTAGATTGGAATGGAAATGGCGATGAGTATATTATTTATAAGAATAATGATTCACTTCTGACAACTTCATCTAATACTTATATTGATAGTAATGTAATAGATGAAACAAATTATTGCTATAAATTAAAAGCATTTAAAAATGAATGTGAAAGTGAATTATCCGATGAAGAATGTTTAATATTTGTAAGCTTAAATGAAGTTCAATCAGATAACCTCACTGCAAAACTTTATCCAAACCCAACAGAAGGAAAGGCTAAATTGGAAGTAGAGGGAGTAAACTCTGAGGTTGAGGTTTTGGTTTATGATATGGTTGGAAGAGTTATTCAAAGGCATAAAATTAATACAGGAATGAATGAATTAGAGATTGATTTAAGTGGATATTCCAAGGGAGTTTATTCTATTAGAATAATGAATGAACGTATTAATCAGACTAAGAAACTTATTGTTCAATAATGAAATGGATAAGACATAAAGATTAAAATACAATAGAAAAGTGTATGGACAAAAAAAGAGTAAATCATTTATTTGATTTACTCTTTTGTATTTTAGGTGTCTTTAAATTTTATTTTCTTATTGCTGCTTGAGCTGCTGCCAAGCGTGCAACTGGTACTCTAAATGGCGAGCAAGATACATAGTTCATTCCAGTTTTGAAGAAGAATTCAACAGATTCTGGATCTCCACCGTGTTCTCCACAAACTCCAACTTTAAGGTTTTGTTTTGTTGAACGACCGTTCTTAACTCCCAATTCAACCAGTTTACCAACTCCTTCTTGATCTAATGTTTGGAATGGATCAGCTGGAAGGATTTTCTTGTCTTTGTATTCGCTGATAATTGCGTTTACGTCATCTCTTGAAAATCCAAAGGTCATTTGAGTTAAGTCGTTTGTCCCAAATGAGAAGAAGTCAGCTACTGTTGCTATTTCGTCTGCAACTATTGTTGCTCTTGGAATTTCAATCATTGTACCATAAAGGTAGTTGATTGTAGCATCCATTCTCTTTTCAACTTCTGCATGTACTTTGTCGCAGATGTCTTTTTGGTGTTTCAATTCAGTTACTGAAACAGTTAGAGGAACCATTATTTCTAATCTTGGATCAAATCCTTCTTTTCTCAATTCAGCTTCTGCTTCAAACAAAGCATCAAATTGTGTTGCTGTGATTTCAGGATAAACAATTCCTAAACGAACACCTCTTAATCCCATCATTGGGTTAACTTCGTTCAAAGCTTCAATTCTCTTAACAATTTCTTGATGTGTTATTCCAAGTTCATTAGCCAATTCTTTTTGTTTGTCTGCTGTGTGAGGTACAAATTCATGTAATGGTGGGTCAATTAGACGGAAAGTAACAGGTTTTCCGTTCATAACCTTCATTGTTCCTTTAACAGCTTGTTTGATGTATGGATGAAGTTCAGCAAGATGTTTTTCTCTTTCTTCAGTGTTTTGAGAAAGAATCATTTTTCTTAATACTGCTAATGGTGCTTCAGAGTTTAGTCCATAGAACATGTGTTCAATACGGAAAAGTCCAATTCCTTCTGCTCCAAATGCAATTGCTTGAGCTGCATCTTCTGGTGTGTCAGCATTTGTTCTAACTCCCATTGTACGATGACGGTCAACAATATTCATAAAGCTTTGGAATAATGGGTTTTCAGTTGCGTCAATCATTGCAACTTCACCTTCGTAAACAAAGCCTTTAGTTCCGTTTAAGCTTAATGTATCTCCTTCTTTAAATGTTTTTCCTGCAATTGTAACTGTTTTATTATCCATGTTAATATGAATAGCTTCACAACCTACAATACAACATTTTCCCCAACCTCTTGCAACAAGTGCAGCGTGTGAAGTCATACCTCCTCTTGCTGTTAAAATACCAGTTGCAGCTCTCATTCCTTCAACGTCTTCAGGATTTGTTTCTTCTCTAACAAGAATATTTTTAATTCCTTGGTTATCCAAACGCATTGCTTCTTCACTTGTAAGTGCAATTGCTCCAACTGCTCCACCAGGACCTGCTGGAAGACCTTTTGCGATAACTGTATGTTTTGCTTCTGCATTAGAGTCTAAGATAGGGTGAAGTAGTTCATCCAATTGAGCTGGAGTTACTCTGCGAATAACTTCTTTTTCATCAATGATTTTTTCTCCCAACATTTCCATTGCCATAGTCATTGCAGCAACACCAGTTCTCTTTCCAATACGGCATTGTAGCATATAAAGAGTTCCTTCTTGAACAGTGAACTCAATATCTAACATATCTTTGTAAGCTTCTTCCAAAATGTCGCGAATATCACATAGTTCTTTATATGTGTTAGGCATTGTTTCTTGCATTGAATGAAGATGAGCATTTTGATCATTCTTTGTGTCATCATTCAATGGGTTAGGTGTACGAATACCTGCAACAACGTCTTCTCCTTGTGCATTAACTAACCATTCACCATAGAATTGGTTTTCTCCAGTAGCAGGGTTACGAGTGAATGCTACTCCAGTTGCAGAGCTATCTCCCATATTACCAAATACCATAGCTTGAACGTTTACTGCAGTTCCCCATTCATCAGGAATTCCTTCAATTCTTCTGTAAGAGATAGCTTTTTTACCATTCCAGCTCTTAAATACAGCTTTAATACCACCTTCTAATTGTTTAGCAGCATCATCAGGAAATTCAACACCTATAGTTTCTTTTATTGTTTTCTTAAATGTATCGGATAGCGCAATTAAATCTTCAGTAATTAGTTCAGTGTCTGATTTATATCCTTTAGAATGTTTGTATTCATCTAAAATATCATCTAAAATTCTACGAATACCAACTCCTTTTGCAGGTTCCAATCCTTCAGCTTTTTCCATAACAACATCTGCATACATCATAATTAAACGACGATAAGAGTCATAAACAAAACGAGGATTATTAGTTTTCTTAATCAATCCAGGAATTGTTTGAGAAGAAAGACCAATATTCAAAACAGTATCCATCATACCTGGCATAGAGCTTCTTGCTCCAGAACGGCATGAAAGTAACAAGCAGTTGTCTTTGTCTCCAAACTTCATACCCATTGTGTCTTCTGCTTTTTTCATTCCTTGCCAAACTTCATCCATCAAACCATTAGGAAGTTCACAATTGTTTGCATAGTAATCAGTACAAGCCTCTGTTGTAATGGTTAATCCAGCAGGAACTGGAAGTCCTAATAAGCACATTTCTGCCAAATTAGCTCCTTTTCCTCCTAATAAGTTTTTCATCTCTGCGTTACCTTCAGCAGTCTTTCCACCAAAAGTATAAACATACTTCTTTACGTTTGTCATCTTTTCAATATTTAAAATTATATTTATATATCAAGTATTTAATCTAAAAACATTTCGTATTTTAGCGTGCAAAGATATACAAAAAAAATAGAAAATGTAGAGTTAAGGAACAATTTAATAGAGAATTAATATTGGAATGAAGATTTAGGGCTTTCTTATTTCCTTGTAGCAATTGGATAATATTCGTATGCACCTATTGTTGGAGGGTATTGACGAAAGTTTCCAATTATATCATTAGGATACACAGCGTTCCAACTTCCATTGCCTCTACCAATGGCAGGAGAATTAGACTTAATTCTGAAATCACCTTCCTCAGGCTTATTAAATAAAGGATCTTGATTGAAAATACAATTGCTAACCATAGGTGGCTCATTTCTAACAGATTTTGTCAACAATAGACAGCTTTCAAACATATAGTTTAATTCAGCACCTTCTTTTTTGTCAATCATTATTTCATCTTCATTAGAGCCATAAATGATTGTATTGTAGAAATTGCACTCTGTAATAGGTCTTAAAATAAGGTTGTTATACTTGTCGTAGTAATAGTTTTGTAGAAATAATGTTGTGTTAGATCTTCTTGTGTTGTAAGACCAGTAATTAGCAAAGGTACAATTCACAAATTGATACTTTCCTCCAATTGTAAGTGCAACGGTTTCCTTGCCAGTATTTTGAACCAATGTATTTACTGCATTAATATGTCCTCCTCTTGACCAAATGCCATAAACAGACATATTCTCAATCTTTGTGCTTTGAATATCAACAGTGGGTATATCATTTGTGACGCAGCTGTCAACAATTATTCCAATTGTTCCATTTTTAATGGTAACATTATTCAAAATATTGTTTTTGCTACCTGCTTGAAACCAAATTTGTCCCCATTGTCCTGGAAGTTGAGAATAGTAAGTATCTTTTCGCATTCCTTGAAAAACAACATTATTTTGAGTTGAGCCATTAACTTTAAGTGAAGCATCGGGCATTACAAAAAATATTGAATTAGGGTTAAGATGTATTTTTGTTCCTTCAGGAATTGTGAGTATTTTGTTTGAATTTACTATAAGAGAGCCAAAAATAACATGAGGCTTATCGCTTTTCCATTCCAAAGAGTTTCCGTTTACAATACATCCACTTTGTTCGCCTTTATCTTCTGCTAAAGAATAATGTAAACTGTCAACCTTTTTGCCATTATCGTCTAAAGTATAAGCCCATTTGTCTGCAACATGATAATATGCATCCTGCCCATAGGCTTCCAATTGAACATATTGTTCTTTTCCGTTGAAGGAGAATATAATTGAGTCAGAAACAAGTAAAGGATTGCTTTGATTGTTAGGGTTAATGGTAACTCTAACAAAGATAAACATGCTGTCCTTTGCATTTATAACAACATCATTAACAACAATATTTGTGCTTCCATCAACATTTAATCTATAAAAAGAATTTGCACCTGCTCCCAAACGGATTTGGTCAATTTTAATTGGTTTGCTTTCTTTGTTATATACTCTTATTTGCTTTGTTACAGAGCCTAAGGTAGTGAAGATTGTATCAAAACGTATTGTATCGTTTGAAAACTTAAGATTTACATTTGTAGAATCTGCATAATCTTCTTCCGTTACGCAGGAAGTGAAGCCAAGTCCTGTAAGAACAAAGAAACTAATTAAATAGATTAAATATCGAAGTGGATTATTCATTTATAATTTTATTTTAACTCAACTAATTTATACTTTCTTGTTCCCATGCCAAGCTTTTGAGCATATTCAATTTGTCCCAATCCACTCACGCCACTTTCTTTCAAAAACGCATCCTCGCATTTATGACCCTTGGCAACCAAATCGTGAGAAGCTTGTTCAATGGCAACAATATCTTTTGATGCTAAAATACCTATATCTTGAGTGAAAGGAAGTGGAGCTCTTGCAGAACAATCGCAAGAAGAAGATATATTGGCTAAAACATTAATGAAAACCATTGGTTTTTTGCGAGTAAACATACAAGCATATTCAACCAAACGTTCAAGAAATACATTTTCTTCTAATTCTTTGTATTCAGGTTTAATAATTCTTTTAGGACATTCAGCAATACATTTTGCACATCCAATACATTTATCCTTATCAATGGTAATAACTCCTTCAACAAAGCTTAAGGCATTAGCAGGACAATTATTAATGCAATTTGAACATTTAATACACTTACTTGCATCACTTATAACAGGAACATCAGAAGCATGTTGAGCCATTTTACCACCAGGAGATGCAAAACCCATTGCAAGGTTTTTAATTGCACCACCAAAACCAGCAGAGCCATGACCCTTAAAGTGAGAATAGATTATAAAATTATCGTAATTGTCGAAATGTGAGCCATATTTTATTTTCTTATAGTGCTTAAATCCCATGCCTTTAGTTGAGTATTCAGCTTCAGCTTCCGAATCTAAAATATCAATTGGAGCAAAAGTAAATCCATGTTCCTTTGCAAGTTTGATATGAGTGTCGGTGAAACGTCTTTTGCCAACATATAGAACATTTGTTTCAACCCAAGTGGCTTTGGTATATTGCATTAAAGGTCTTGTAAGTTCAGGATTAAGAAAGTTTTTATTTCCATCTTCTCCAAAATGAATTTTAACACCAGTTTTTCCTTTATAATCAACTCCCAAAGCTTTGTAAAGCTTTAAAACGTTTTCAGGAGTAATATCTTTTATATAATAAACAATAGCAACGCTATCGCTCTCAGAGTTAGAAGTAGTTTTGTCTTGAGAAAAAGCATTAAAGGAAGTGAAGGTAAAGAATACCAGTATTAGAGTTAAAATTCTTTTCATACAATTAATTTGTTCTTAGTTTTAAAATTGAATGCAAAAATACATATTTTAAATTTACATATTGCAAATACACAATTTAAAGAACGATTTAAAGCAAAATTTATTTCAAATTAATCACTAATCATTACCTAAGATATATTATCTGATACATTATTCTTATAAATGAAGTTACGGATGAAAATCCTTATTATTTTGAAATTATATAGGGAATAATTCTTTCTAAACGGCGAATAAATCTAAAAACTCCTTATAAAAAACTTTTTATACGAAGAGTTTTTACCCCAAAGATGCACATCTTTCATACCAAAAGATGTGCATCTTTCACTATAAAAGATGTGCATCTTTTTATTTGTAAATTTTAGGGATTGGAGTTTGTCCTCCAGAAATTGATTTTAGGATAAATAGTCCTAAATAAACCTAATGAATGGTTTATATCTGCAAATATACGAAATTATTTTGAATTTAATGTAGTATTTCCTATTAATTATCTCACAAAATATTTCATGCAAAAGCCAATCATGCCAATCATTTAATCCTGTATTATAGGCTTGCCGCTTGCCTTAGCAAGAATCCTGATTCAGACTAATCCTTTAATTAGTTTAATCAAGGTTCAGCAAACAAATAAACAACTAATCCCCTCAATAAATTAAGTTAATAAAAAATTCATATAGAATTATTTGTTTTTGCATTATTAAAGTTGTAAATTTGTTGCTTAAATATGTGAGAGTATCTCAATTTGAAAAAGTTATTAATATGGCAAAAGTTGTTTTTGATAAGGATGAATTAGTTAATCTGGGTTATTCTTTAGAAAGAGAAATACTTAGAGCAAGTCGAACAGGTGCTTATGCCAGCACAACACTTTGTTTCTGCAATACAAGAAAATATCATGGACTCCTGGTTGCACCACAACCTCAGATTGATGATGAATATCATGTTCTATTGTCTTCTTTTGATGAAACAATTATTCAGTATGATGTGCCATTCCATCTGGCTTTGCATCGCTATCCCAACGAAATTTACTGTCCAAAAGGACATAAGTATTTGATTAAATACGAAATATCCAAGATAGCCAAACATACCTATTCACTTGCCGACATAAAGCTTACAAAAGAATTTCTTTTGAGTAGAGATCAGGAAAGACTGATTTTAAAATATAAGGTTGAGGAAAGCAACATGCCTTTCAAAATTCAATTCAATCCACTTTTGGCATTTCGACAAAGACACAAGCTTTCAAAAGCAAATGATTCCGTTAACAAAGATTACAGGGAAGCTAAAAATGGAGCTTCATTCAAGTTATATCCGGAATACTCTCCGCTGTATATTCAATTCTCCAAGGATGATATTCAATACATTCACAAACCCGACTGGAATTATAATCTTGAATACATAAAAGAATCAGAGCGAGGATATGAATGCAATGAAGACTTGTACATGCCAGGTTATTTTGAAACCACTCTTAAGAAAGGCGATGTTTTATATGTAACTGTTTCATTGAATGAAATGGAACCAGAAGAAATTAAAAACCTGTTTACCAAGGAACTTAGAGGCAGAGAAGAAATCACAAATTATGAGGCTGAACTTAGAAGAGCAGCTAAAATGTTCTTTGTAGAAAAGGATGATAAGGTTGAGGTTATTGCTGGTTATCCATGGTTTGGACGCTGGGGGAGAGATACATTTATTTCATTGCCAGGTCTGTGCATTGGCTTGAATGATATGAATCTCTTCAAGAAAGCCATTGATACATTGATTGGAGATATGAGTCAGGGACTTTTCCCTAATATTGGTTCAGGCGAAAGGTCTGCTTACAATTCAGTTGATGCTCCAATGTGGTTTTTCTGGGCATTGCAAAAATATACTGAATATACTGGAAAGAAAAAACAAGTCTGGAAAGAATATAAGGATGTTATGCAAAGCATTCTGAGAAATTACAGAGACGGTACAAACCACAACATAAGGATGCTGGACAATTGCATGATATGGGCAGGAGAGGATGGAAAAGCACTGACATGGATGGATGCAGTTGTTGATGGAGTGCCCGTAACTCAGAGAAAAGGCATGTGTGTTGAAATAAACGCCCTGTGGTATAATGCAATCATGTTTTCATTGGAACTGGCTCAAGAATCAAACGATAAAGAATTCATGGAAGAATGGGAAGGAATTGCAGAAAGAATACCGGATGAATTTAAATCAACGTTCTGGAATAAGAATGTAGGCTGGCTTGCCGACTATGTTGATGGATACTATAAAGACTATACCGTAAGACCAAACATGGTTATTGCAACCTCATTAAAATACAGATGTGTTTCAGATAAAATATGTCAGCTTGTTTTGGACAGAGTTGAGAAGGAACTCTTCACTCCATTCGGTTTGAGAACACTTAGTCCAACACACAGAGATTATCACGATGTATATGAAGGAAATCAGCAACAGAGAGACTTGGCCTATCATCAGGGAACAGTCTGGACATGGCTTCTGGGACATTTTGTTGAAGGATATCTGAGGATATATGGAGACTGTGCTTTGGATATTGCTGAAAGAATTTACAATGGATTCAGAATTCACATTAAGGATTATGGAGTAGGAGGAGTTGCGGAAATTTTTGATGGCAATCCGCCTCACAACTCAAAAGGTTCAATTTCTCAGGCATGGTCAGTTGCAGCAGTTCTCAGAATCAAACATATGATTGACATGTACAGGCAGGAAAAGGAAGGAGGTTTGAAATGAGAGTTCTGATGTTTAGCTGGGAATATCCTCCTCACATTACTGGAGGTTTGGGAACAGCATGTTTTGGACTTACCAAGGCAATGGTTAATCAGGGCGATGAAGTAATTTTTATTGTTCCAAAAGCCTATGGAGATGAAAGCACTGAGGCGGCAAGAATTGTTAATGCTTCTGATGTGGTAATTGATTTGTCTTCCGATTATTATAAAGAATACTGGTCAAATCTTTCCTATATTGAAGTAAACTCAAAGCTTATTCCCTATGTTGGAATGGACGATTATTACAATGTTATAAACAGAAGAGTTAAGGACAGAGAAGAAACAGCTCATTTAAACAGTAAGAGAAAATACGAATTTACTGGCAAATACACATCATCTCTTATGGATGAGGTTGAAAAATATGCAATGGTTGCAGCTTCAATGGCCAGGGATTATGACTATGATATAATTCATGCTCACGACTGGCTGACCTACAAGGCAGGAATTGTTGCGAAAAACATTTCAGGAAAGAAGCTTGTAATTCATGTTCATGCAACTGAGTTTGACCGTTCTGGAGAAAACATAAATCAGGCTGTTTTTGATATTGAGAAATATGGAATGGATAATGCCGACCATATTGTCTGCGTTTCCGACCTTACAAAGAACATTGTAATAACCCGTTATGGACAGAATCCTGACAAGGTAAGCACAATATATAATGGAGCCAATTCTTTGATATATAAGGATATTCAGGTTGAAAAGGCAGTTAAGGAAAAGGTTGTAACATTTCTTGGAAGAATAACTTTTCAGAAAGGACCCGATTATTTTATTGAAGCAGCAGCAAAGGTATTGAAATATGACAAGAACATACGTTTTGTTATGGCAGGTTCAGGCGACATGCTCAACAGAATGGTTGCACTTGTGGCAAAGAAAAGAATATCAAAGCATTTCCACTTTACAGGTTTTCTGAAAGGAGATGATGTAACAAAGATGTTTGCCCTCAGTGATGTTTATGTTATGCCTTCAGTAAGTGAACCTTTTGGAATTTCACCTCTGGAGGCAATGAATGCAAATGTTCCAGTTGTAATATCCAAACAGTCGGGAGTTTCAGAAGTATTGAAATATGCCATCAAGGTTGATTTTTGGGATATTGATGCAATGGCAAATGCAATTTACTGTCTGGTACACTATCCAGCACTTTCAAAAATGTTTATCAAGAAAGGAAAAAAAGAAGTGGAAGAAATACGCTGGGAAGATTCAGCTAAGAAATTAAGAAATCTATATTATAAACTGTTAAGCTAAAAAGTTATGAAGTCAATTTGCTTTTATTTTCAGGTACATCAACCTTTTAGACTGAGAAACTATCGTTTTTTCGATATAGGAAGAAATCATTCATATTTTGACGACATGCAAAATGCCTGGATATGTCGAAGAGTTGCCGACAAATGCTATTTGCCGACCAATAAGCTTATGCTTGAACTTATACGTCAGCACAGGGGAGCGTTTAAAATCAGCTATTCAATATCTGGAGTTGCACTTGACCAGTTTGAACAATTCACCCCTGAAGTAATAGATTCCTTTAAAGAACTTGCAAAAACTGGATATGTTGAGTTTTTGGCCGAAACATACACTCACTCACTGTCTGCTTTGAAATCAAAACAGGAATTCACCTCTCAGGTAAATATACACAGTCGTAAGATAGAGCAGCTCTTTGGACAAAAACCAAAAGTATTTCGTAACACTGAGCTTATTTATTCCGATACAATAGGGGAGATGGTAGCTGAAATGGGATTCAAGGCACAGCTTTCAGAAGGAGCAAAACATATTTTGGGATGGAGAAGTCCAAACTATGCCTATCAGCACCCGAGCAATAATGGATTAAAGCTATTGTTGAAGAACTTCCAGTTAAGTGATGATATAGCATTTCGTTTCTCTCAGCACACATGGGATGGATATCCACTTACAACAGAAAAATATGTTGACTGGCTTAACCAGGTAGATAACCCTGAATGCATAAATCTGTTTATGGACTATGAAACCTTTGGAGAACACCAGTGGAAAGAAACTGGAATATTTGAATTTCTGAAACATTTGCCTTCAAGAGTTCTTTCACATTCTGACTATTCATTCAACACACCATCAGAATTGGCAGATAATTTGAAACCCGTTGATAAAATTTATGTACCTTATCCAATGTCATGGGCAGATGAAGAAAGAGACCTGACTGCATGGCTGGGTAATGACCTTCAGGATGATGCCTTTGACCAGATATATGAACTTGAAGAAAAAGTAAGAAAGATTGATGATTTAAACTTCTGGGTTGACTGGCGTTATCTTCAAACCTCCGACCATTTCTATTACATGTGTACTAAATGGTTCTCCGATGGAGATGTGCATAAATATTTTAACCACTATGACACTCCGTATGAGGCATATATGAATTATGCAAATGTACTTTCTGACTTCAGAATTCGTTTAGATGATGCATTAGATATATCTTTGCTGCCTAAAATGGAGCATATGCTTTTTGAAAGGGAAGAAGAAAAGACTTCTGAAACCAAAAAACCGAAAAAAACTACAGTAAAGAAAACAGCAGCAAAAACAACTGCCAAAAAGACTGCAACAGCCACTAAGACAACTGCAAAGAAAACCTCAACAAAAGAAAAAACTGATTCAAAAACACCAAAAACAACCAAAACCAAAACAACAAAGAGTGACAAATAAGGAGAAATACAGACAGCTTTGTAAAAGCAATACTGAAATAAACATATTCATGCAGGACTGGTGGCTTGATGCCCTTTGCGGTGAAAGCTGGGATGTTTTGCTTAAAGAGCAGGACAACAGGATTATTGCATCTCTGCCATATTTTATTCAAAAGAAGTACTGTTTCAAATCAATTCTCCCTCCTCACTTGACACCCATAAATGCACTTTGGATTTCCTACGAAAATGGAATGAACCTCACAACACGCTACAGTTTTGAAATTGAGGTAATGGATTATTTTGCAAAAGAACTTGACAAGCTAAATTTAAGTTACTACTGCCAGAAGTTTCATTACAAAATAACCAATTGGCTTGGATTCTACTGGAATGGATTCCAACAGACAACCTACTACACTTACAGAATTGAAGACATAAGCGATTTGGAACAGGTTAATAGGAACATTAACTCCAGAAAAAGAAAACTGATTAGAAATACAATGGAGTCAATAATTGTTGATGAAGACATATCAAATGAGGATTTCTACAAGCTTCTCTCAATGAGCTTTGAACGTCAGCACAAAACACTTCCATACTCCTTTGAAACCTTTGAAAGAATGGAAAGAGCCTGTTCTGAAAGAGGAGTTAGCAAAAAACTTGTAGCAAAGGACAGACAAGGGAACAAATGTGCAGTAATGTATCTTGTATTCTCAAACAATGTATGTTACACCCTTGCCTCAGGAGCCGATCCAGTATACAGAGACAGCGGAGCAATGGCGCTTTTGAATTGGAAATCAATTGAAACAGCCAGCCTTATGCAGATGAAAGAAATTGACTTTACTGGAAGCATGATGCAAAATGTTGAAAAATTCCTCAGATTTTATGGAGCCAAACAAACCCCATACTTCCTGATTGAAAAGCATTATTCAAAACTCTATTCCCATCTTAAAAAAATCAGATAACTCATATTTACTCAATGAACATTAAACTTATACTTGTAGGCAAAACAGAAGAGAAATATCTTCAGGAAGGAATTGAAATATACGAAAAACGCCTTAAGAACTACATCAATTTTGAAACAATAGTAATTCCCTCACTAAAAGACACAAAAAACCTCAGCCCTCAAACAGTTAAGGAAAAAGAAGGAGAGTTAATCCTTAAACAAGTATCCAAATTTGACAAGATTATTCTCTTTGATGAAAAAGGCATGGAGTTCACCTCTATGGACTATTCAGCCTATCTTCAAAAACATATGAATGCAGGAGTTAAAAACCTTTGTTTTGTTGTAGGAGGAGCCTTTGGATTTTCAGATGAGGTTTACAAACGTGCAGAACAGAAAGTAGCACTTTCAAAAATGACATTCTCACATCAAATGATAAGGCTTCTTATAGTAGAACAAATCTACCGAGCATTCACAATCCTGAAAAACGAGCCCTATCATAATCAATAAGTGAAAAGCTAAAAGCTAAGAGTGAAAAGTAAAAGGTAAAAGGTAAAAGTTCTTTTCTTAGTTGGGTAGGGAGAAGATAAATTTACTTCCTTTACCTTCCTCGCTTTCTATCCAAATTTTTCCGTTTTGTTTTAGAACTAATTCATTGCAAATAAGAAGTCCAAATCCAGTTCCTTTTTCGCCCATTGTTCCTTCTTTGCTTTGAGTATTGTTAGGTAGGAATATATCATCAACTTCTTTCTCACTCATTCCAACACCAAAATCTTCAACATAAATAATTGTTTCGTTATCTTTTTTCTCAGAGTTAATAATAATCTTACCACCAACTTTGCTATACTTTATTGCATTGGAAATTAGATTTCTAATTATTGTTTTTGTCATATTTATATCCGCATTGATAATTAAATCACTTGGGATTTTGTTTTCAATGGTTATAAGTTTGTTTTGAGCAATTGGCATTAATGATTTAGATATGCTTTCAACTATTTGGTAAGGCTTAATTTGAATAGGTGTAGCCTTTAGTTTGCCAGATTGAACTTTAAGCCATAGTAGAATTTCTTCCATTAGTTCAAATGTTTTAATTGAGCTGTCATTAATTATTGAACAGTATTCTTTTATTGTTTCATCATCAATATCTTCATAATTAGTTAGTATGAACTCAGAAAAGCCCATAATTGAGTTAAGTGGATTCTTTAAATCGTGAGCAAGAATTCTAATGAAATTATCTTTATCTGTGTTTAATCTCTTTAGTTCTGTGTTATAATCCAAAAGTTTTCTTTCATTCTCTTTTCTTTCAGTTATATCAATAAAAGTAACAACCCCACCAACAATTTTCCCATCAACAATTTGTGGATGGGAAAAACAAACAACAGGTATACAGGTATTATCTTTTTTCCAAAATACTTCATCTTCAGTGTTAACTTCAATGCCTTCTTCAGTTGCTAATCTTAATTTACAATCTTCTTGAGGCATTTTTGAACCATCTTTATAGGAGTGGTGAATTAAGTCGTGAATATTCTTTCCTATAAATTCATCTTCTGAACTATAACCCAATATTTTCAAACAAGCATGATTAACCATAGTACAATTACCATCTAAATCCATGCCATAAATACCTTCAGCAGTTGAGTTTAGAAGAAGATTGATCATATTAGTTTTATTTTGAATATTAATTTTCTCTTCAGCAAGCTCAGAAATATCTCTTGAAATACCTATAATCCCAATTACTTCATCTTTATCATTGAAAATAGGCCATTTGCTTGTTTGTAAATAAATATTTTTTCCTTTACTATTAACATGTCTTATTATCTTTCCAATTATTGATTCTCCTGTTGATTTTATTACAGCATCATCTTTAATGTATTCATCAATTGTGCCTGCAGGTAAAATATCAGTAACTACTTCTCCGACAAGATTCTTCCAAGTTGTTTTTCTGTTAAGAAGAGCAAAACTTTGAGAACAAAATAATACCTTTTCTTCTTTATCTATAAAGTAAATATAGTCTGATATATTATTTAGGAAAGTTGAGAAATACTGATTGAAAATGCGAAGCTCTTCAGTTTTTTTCTTATCTTGAGTTATATCATGTAAGGTTAAATAAACTCCATATCCCTTAATATTAAATAATTCGGAGTTAATAATAATCCATTTTATACCATCATTGGTTTGAAAACCTATCTCGATGTTTTTGTATGGTAAGCCAGTGTCTAAAGATTTTTTTCCAGGACATTCAGCTTTAGGCATAGGAGTTAAATCGGGGTAAAAATACTTAAAATCAGTAGTATGAAGATTGATGCTAAGGAAAAATTCACGACTAAAACCAAATAATTTTATTGCAGCATCATTACAATCAATAACATTTCCTTCCTCATCACTAACAATTACAGCTTCACTAAGTGATTGAAAGATTTTCATATATTTAGTCTTACTATCTTCAACTTGTTGTAAAACATTTTGATAAGCATGATTCAAATTGTTAAGTTGATCGTTGTTTGTCTCTAATTTATTAAACAATATCGAAACGTAATCGTAGAAAATACTAATGGAGAAAATCAAAATAAACGAAGTAACAACTAAAGTGAAAAATGCTGAAATCCAATTGTTAAGACTTTCATTAAATGCATTAAAGTCAATATCTCTAATTATATATCCTTCATAATATAGACTTTGAATAATAATAAAAGAAAGAATTGCAATAATTGAATATATAACACCTAATCTCTTACCATAGAAGAGAGTAATAAGAGCAACTCCAATAACACTTAGAAAATATCCACCCGATATCCCAAAGAAATAAACACCCAGAATGCCAGCTAAAACAAATAAAGAAGAAACAATATTTGCTTTAACGAAAGTGTTTATTTTGTTGCGAAATAAAAATATTATGGCAATTGCTCCAAATTCAATAAAATGTATTGAGAACGTGTGACTGACTTTAAAGGAGTACATTAGAGATACAATAAAGATAGGTGTTGCTAACACTAAAAGTGCCAATAAGGAATAGTTTATAAGTCTATTCTTTACATTTTTAATTTCATTTTTTAAGTTAATCATGTTTTGTGAGGTTTTAGATTGTAATATAAGTATGTTAAGAAAATTATGTATTCTATAATTAAGCAAAAGTAATAATTTTGAATGAAAAAATCAAGTATTAAGGAAAATAAATATAGAATAAGTTTTTAAAATCTGACTTTTAATGTGTTTCTGGAAAAAAATCTAAAAAGAAAAATATGACTATATCTTATACTTTTTATTGTGGAATTAATTTAATGAAAACTAAATGTTTCCTTTTGTTTGCTTGTTAAATAATAACATTTACTTCTCCTTTTTTCTCGTGAATTTGGTTGCCAGTGAATTTTGTTTTATATAATAATCTCCAAACGAAAACGCCACTGCTAACCAATTTCCCCTTAAATGTACCATCCCAACCTCTAACTGTATTTGAAAATATTTTTTCTCCCCAACGATTATAAATTTCAAAACTTTCTATTTCAACTTTTCCATCATCAACATAAACTGGGAAGAATATATTATTTGTATATTCCAAAGGAGTGAAAGCATTTGGAACAAAAACACTCACTTCAGGACTTATAAGAAAAATGGAATCTAAGAATTGTCCACAAGCATTTTCATAAGAAACAATATATAACCCATATTGATAAACTGTATATAAAGAGTCTTTAGAACCACTATTCCAATTGTAGTTATTACAATAATCACAAGAAGCATCCAAGGTTATAGGGAAGTTGTCAACAACTAATTCATTTTCTTCAAAAATAGACTGGAATTGTCCCATTTCCTGAATGTATAGATTAAGAGTAACAGAACTATCGCATCCTTCTTCAGTTTGAAGGTGTTGATAGTATAAGCCTTCATGAGACTCATTAAACCCATACATATTATAAGTTTTCCCCAGACATATTTCAGCATAAATTGTATCGTTGTAGTAAGGATTTACATTAAGGTTAAGATAAATTATACTGTCGCACCCCAAAATACTTTGAAATTGATGAGAGTAAATGCCAGTGCTATCCTCATCAAAACCATATTGATTAAAAGTTCCTCCTTTGCAAATTTCAGCATAAATAGTATCTCTAAAAACAGGATTAACTTTAAGATTTAAATAAATAATGCTGTCACAACCATAAATATTCATTAATGTTTTTTTATGCATGCCAGCACTATCCTCATTAAAACCATAAAGATTATAAGTTTGCCCTTGACAAATGGAATCATTAATATTTGTGGTTTGTATTGGATTGACATAAATAGTTACGGAATCAATTTTCTCACAGCCATAAGAGTCAAAAGCGCGGATGTAAATTTCACTTGTGTCGGTGGGACTAACAATAATTGAATTGGTTGTGTCGCCATTGCTCCAATAATAATTATCGAAAACATCATTAATAGAAATTGATAAAGAATCTCCTTGACAAATGTTATTATCAAATGGTGAGAAAGTAATATTATTAATCATATTGTCAGGTATGATTATATCTGTTTTAAAAGTATCTATACATAATCCATTACCAATAAATGCAATAATCGAAATAGGATATGTTCCCGCAGTATCGAAAAAAAATGTAGGATTAATGTCGTAGTAAGGAGAATTACCAGGTAATATCCATATAATGCTATCGCAAGGAGTGTTTCCAACGGCAGAGTCATTACTACTTGAAATAATGCTATTATCTATCAACTGAATTTTCTTTTGGCAGTTATCAATAATAAATTGAAAATCAGCATAAGGATATTGCCTTTGAGCCAAAACAGAAAGAGTGAAATTGCATTCAGCATCTTCTAAAGACGAACATTTGCAAAAGTATAATTGATTGTCAGAAGGAATAATAATTGTTCTTGAAGTGGAGAATACATTTGGATTAACAGCAGAATACCATTGATAGTTAAACCCCAAAGGAGCTTCAAAAATTAAATTATTTACATCCCCACAAGTCATCTGTCTTATATTTTTTCTTCCACAAGATAAATTAAAATAAGCATATCCAAAATGAGCCCCCAAATTACAGTCGTAAGTGGTGAAACGTAAGTTGATAATTCTATTATGATAATTACTTAAGTCTATACCAATAGTAGTCCAATTCTTCCAGACAATGTCATTGAAAAAATTCCACCCCAAAGAACTGCTCGCATAGAAATCAGCATAACCACAAGAATCAATCAAAACATTACTACTGTCCAAAATCTCCATTTTGAAACGAGGTTGATTAAACAAATTATGTTCAGGATTTTCCAAAACAACCGCATACTTCATAATAAGAATATCAAAATCGTTGGTATCAACCCTAAAAGTATATTTAATAGCTTCAGCTTGATAATTTGAAAAATCATTTCCAAGTTTGATAGCGTAAGACTCACCAGGAGGAACCATACTAAGATGATAGTTTGTATTTGGATCCTTTAATGAAGAGTTTGTAATAATAGAGTGTCTGTTTGAGACTATACCTGTATTAAGATATGGATTTACATAAGTGCCATAATAACAAGTAACAAAAGAAGTATTAGTAATATCTCGGAAATTCAAGCAATTTTGAGACAAGCTTTTAATAGATAAAAGAGAGAATATAATAAGAAATACTATATAAATATTGGTTTTAACTGAGTAAAGTAAAGCATACATAACTCAAATATTGTTAATTATAATTCTAAAGTTTCAAGTAAGGTAAGTTTGACTATAGATATAATTATAGATGAAATGCAATCCAATACGTAAATCTTAATAAAATCTCTTCTCAAAAACAGATATTTATTATTGAGGCAAATATACAAAAAATATTTTCTTATAAGTAATAAAATACCAATTATTTTACTGAAAGATAAATTTCATAAAATAAAAACAATGCCAGAAGTGGTTATATAGTTATAATTTAAGCACTATGATAATTATTACTATAATTTTGCAAAATTTGATATTCTATGGTTTGATAAAATTTTGGGATAGATTTAATTTGATTTTTTATTCATAAAAATATATGCTGTGTTTTTGAAATTAAATAAGACATATTTCTATATAGACTTGATATATTTTCAAAAAGTCAAAGGATAAAACTTATTAAATAAGGACTTTTTATATGAAAGATGCGCATCTTTCAATGCAAAAGATGTGCATCTTTCGGGTGAAAAGATGTACATCTTTTTATTTGTTTATTTTGTGATGAAAGTTTGACCCGTCCTGAATAAGGTTGACAGATTATTAATTTGTACTAAATGATATT